>CDZK01005270.1_pt1 | contig 279085 bp, 185 predicted proteins | sample 557401 | NCBI WGS metagenome assembly CDZK01 (sample SAMEA3182108, study PRJEB8094) | gut metagenome | biome: human; feature: gut; material: Stool; isolation source: human stools | place: Canada | collected 2013-04-25 | reverse complement strand
TAATTATATAGCGTAGGGCAACGCCCTACGAAAAAAAACACACCAGCCACAAGCCCTGAAAGGGCGGAACTGTATACAATTATGCCCTTTCAGGGCGCAAATTCAGATTGTCGTTTTTACGTAGGGCGTTGCCCTACGCTATATAATTAAGCCCTTTCAGGGCACTCCGCAAAATTATCATTTACCTCATTCTTGTATAGCAACAATCTTTGAAAAAGAATGGGTAAGATAACGTCCGTTCGATAAAAATCAGCAGATTTGTCAGCAATCAAACCTAATATGTCAGCAATCTGACCATCGTTTCAGCCGGATATTAGCATCTTTGCACCAAGCTTTACAAGTATAAAGCACATATTACGTTTAACCTTTAAAATGCTAAAACGATGAAAAAAGTAGCACTATTCCTATTTTTATCCGTTTGCTTCGCGCAACAATCCTGTTCGTCGGATTCTGTTGGAACGGAACCGGAGGAAAATCCACAAGACATTCTTTTTAAAGACGATTTCAACTTTTTCGACGAAAAAGTATGGACGAAAGAAACTCATGAACCCGGTTGGACCAACCAAGAGCTACAGGCATACGATGCCGCTCATGTATCGGTTGGAAAGGACGGGGATAAATCGGTTCTGATTCTTACCGCCGAACGCAAAGGGAATAAGATCTATTCAGGCAGGATCAATTCAAAAGGGAAAAAGAGTTTCAAGTATCGCAAGATAGAAGCAAGTATCAAGCTTCCCAAGACTAACGGCGGACTGTGGCCTGCGTTTTGGATGATGGGAGATAACGACAAAGAATGGCCGGCATGCGGGGAGATCGACATTATGGAAATGGGAGAACAGAGCGGAATGGCTGCGGGCGATTCGGAAAAACAAGTGAACACCGCCATTCACTATGGCCCTAGCGCAGCGGCTCACGAACAGCAATACTACAAAGCCAATGTTGCCAACAGCCTGCAAGACGGCAATTATCACACCTACTCTCTGGATTGGGATGAAAACAACCTGACAATATCCGTCGACAACGTCAAGTTTCATACGTTCGACATTAGCTCGAACACATACTTTCATGACAACTTCTACATCCTGTTCAACCTCGCCGTGGGAGGTGCGTTTACAGGAATTACCGATATTAATAAACTGACGGGCCTGAAAGACGGTCAGAAAGTGAATATGTACATCGACTGGGTGAAAATATTATAGGAATCTTAAATATACATGCTATGAATATGGAAAAATGTAAGTATCTACTGTTTTGCGGAACACTCGCCCTTTGGATGGCGGGAAGTTTCCAGCAAGTGTATGCAGCAACGGAACCAAGTTCTCAGGCTATTCAACAACAAAGCAACAAGGTAACCGGAAAAGTGAGCGATGCCACAGGTCCCATCATTGGGGCTTCCGTAGTGGAGAAAGGAACTGCCAACGGAACGATTACCGATCTGGATGGAAATTTCAGTTTGAATGTAAAAGCGGGAGCTACGCTCGTTGTCAGCTACGTGGGTTATAAATCCGAAGAAGTAAAAGCGGGAAGAGGTCCTTTGAACATCACCTTGAAAGAGGATGCCAAAGCATTGGATGAAGTGGTAGTCACCGCCCTTGGCATCAAGAGAGAGCGCAAAGCGTTGGGCTACGGCATTGATGAAGTGAAAGGTGAAGCCTTGACCAAAGCGAAAGAGACGAATCTTATCAACTCCATGGCAGGACGTGTGCCGGGCTTGGTAGTCAGCCAGACCGCCGGTGGTCCTTCCGGTTCTACGCGCGTTATTCTGCGAGGCAGTACCGAAATGACCGGCAATAACCAACCTCTTTATGTAGTGGACGGCGTACCTTTGGACAACACTAATTTCGGCAGTGCCGGCACAAACGGAGGCTTCGACTTGGGCGACGGTATTTCGAGCATCAATGCCGATGACGTAGAAAACATGTCGGTATTGAAAGGCCCTGCGGCATCCGCACTTTATGGTAGCCGTGCCAGCCACGGTGTTATCTTGATTACAACCAAGCGAGCCAACAAGGATAAAATCAGCGTGGAATATAACGGAACACTGACTTTCGATACCCAACTTGCCAAATGGGACGAAGTTCAACAGATATACGGTATGGGAAGCAATGGTACTTATAGCTATGATGCCATATCCAACACAAACAAAAGTTGGGGCCCAAAAGCGGACGGTTCAAACATGCTGAAGTATTTCGACGGCGTGGAACGCCCTTTCCTCATTGTCCCCGACAATACGTCCAACTTCTTCCGCACGGGTATCACCGCCACCAACTCCGCCATCATAGGTGTGAACAGCGGAAAAACCGGAATTCGCTTTACCTATACGGACATGCGCAATAAAGACATTGTTCCCCAGACACACATGAGCCGTGACATTTTCAACCTGCGCGCCAATACGTCTGCAGGAAAGGTAGACTTGGATTTCAGCGTCAACTATACACGGGAAGACGTGAAGAACCGTCCGGCTCTGGGCGACAGCAAGTCCAATATCGGTAAAAACCTGATGACCCTTGCCACCACCTACGACCAGGAATGGTTGCAAACCTATCAAACTGCCGACGGCGAATATTCCAACTGGAACGGTATGGATCCCTACAACGTGAATCCATACTGGGATATCTATAAGAACTTCAATAAATCCAAAAAAGATTTGTTCCGCATGAACGGCAAGGCCGTATGGAACATCGACCCACATCTGAAACTTCAAGCAACATTGGGCGCCGAACTCAACTGGTTCACGTTCGATGATTACAAAGCACCTACCACTCCCGGATTCGAAGCCGGAAGACTTCAAAACAGCGCTTTCCGCAACCGCATGTACAACTTTGAAGTGTTGGCTCTCTACAACAACCATTGGGGTGATTTCGATTTCAACGCTACGCTGGGCGGCAATGTATATAAGGTGAACAACCAGACCACCGTTACCACCGCTCAAGACATGAAGATACGCGATGTCCCTTCATTGACGAGCTTCAACGAGATCAGTGTAGTGCCCGGCAGTTACCGCAAGCAGATTAATTCGGTTTACGGAGCAGTGAACGTGGGATGGAAACACATGCTTTACCTCGATGCTACGCTGCGTGGCGACCAATCGTCTACCCTACCCACTGGCAACAACATGTATGTGTATCCTTCTTTCTCCGGTAGCTTTGTATTCTCCGAGCTGACAAAACTGGGCGACCTCCTGCCTTACGGAAAGGTGCGTATGTCATGGGCGCAAGTAGGTAGCGATACCGATCCTTATCAATTGGGACTCGTCTATACGAAATCCAAATATGCTTATCCCGGATATACCATCGGATATATCGATAACGGAACCATCCCCAACAAAGACTTGAAACCAACCAAAACAAACTCCGTGGAAATGGGATTGGAATTGAAATTCCTGAAGAACCGTATCGGACTGGATTTCACCTACTATTCTCAAATCAGTAAAAACCAGATTATGGGAATGGCAAGTTCCTGGACAACCGGTTATAACTATCGCTTGATTAATGCCGGCAAGATAGAAAACAAAGGTATTGAGATTGCCCTTAGCACACGACCGATTCAAACACGCGATTTTTCCTGGGACATTAATCTGAACTTCTCCAAGAACAGCAACAAAGTAAAAGAACTGGATGGCGAATCGGATATGTTTGAACTGGAAAAGGCATCTTGGCTCGACGTTCAGGTGGCCGCTAAGGTAGGCGAGAACTTTGGTTCTATTGTAGGCCCGGACTTCCAACGGAACGAAAAGGGAGATATTCTGATTGACCCGCAAACCGGTCTGCCGCAATATGACAAGAGCAACCACGTATTGGGTAATGCCTCTTGGGACTGGACAGGTGGATTACTCACCAACTTTACCTACAAGAATCTTTCGCTGGTAGCGGTATTCGATGTGAAAGTAGGCGCCGACCTCTATTCGATGTCTGCCCGTGCTGCTTACGAATCGGGTAAAAGTCCGGAAACACTGGCAGGACGTGACGCCTGGTATCGCTCGGAAGAAGAAAGATTGGCAGCCGGCATTGCGAAAGGAGCCGATAACTGGAAGCCGACAGGCGGATTCGTTGCTCCGGGTGTCATCGACAACGGTGATGGAACATATCGTCCCAACGACATCTACATCAATCCGGAAGACTACTGGATGAGCGTTTGCCGTAATGCACCTTCTATGTTTATTTACGACAACTCATACGTGAAATGCCGTGAGCTGACGTTGAGTTACAATGTACCCAAATCCTGGCTGAAGAATGTAGTAAGCGGACTGACCGTTTCGTTCGTTGCCCGCAATCCGTTCATCGTATGGAAGAATATCCCGAATATCGACCCGGATTCCAACTACAACAATACCACCGGTATGGGACTTGAATACGGTTCGTTGCCTTCACGCAGAAGCTATGGTTTTAATGTAAATGTGAAATTCTAAAAAGATATATCATGAGACAATCTAAATACATCACAATCATCACGATGGCATGTGCCCTGTTTTTCGCTTCTTGCAGCGATGAATACATGGAAAACATGAATACCGACCCTTCCAAGGCCGCTACCATCGACCCGAATGCGCAGCTCACCACTGCCCAACTGCAAACGTACGGAGACCTTAGTATGATGGAAATCTACCGTAACTACCATTATGCATTCACCCAACAACTGATGGGATGTTGGAACACCACCAACTACGGCGGACGCCATACGCTAGATAATAATGAAATGAGCCGTATCTGGACATCGTTCTACACTCAATCCCTGAAGAATATCATTGATGCTCAATATCGCACAGCCGAAGATGCAGAGAAAGTGAACATCAACTCTGTGCTCCGCATTTATCGGGTTTATCTTATGTCTATCATCACTGATACTTACGGAGACGCTCCTTTCAGTGAAGCCGGACTGGGATTCCTCGAAGGAAAGTTCAATCCGAAGTATGACAAACAGGAAGATATTTACAACTCTTTCTTTCTGGAGCTGGAAGATGCCGTCAATAAAATCGATCCGACCAAAGATAAAGTGACAGGTGACCTCATCTATGCCGGTGATGTAACTAAATGGCAACAACTGGCAAACTCGCTTCGCCTACGTTTTGCCATGCGAATCTCCAATGTCAATCCTACAAAGGCACAAACGGAATTTGAAAATGCTTTGGCTGCCAATGGGGGTGTGATAACGGACGCCTCAAGCGATGCGCTCATCAAGTACATGACAATCGCATTTAGTTTCGGACAAGAAGCTTACTCTGATTATCGCGGAAATTCATTGTCACAGTTATTATTCGGCAACGACCCCGCTAATAATCCAAGTTACCTCTGCTCCACTTTCTTTAATCAGTTATACAATTCCGGTGATCCCCGTACATTCAAAATTTCCCGTTGTTATTATGACGGGCTGATGAGTGCCACCAGTCCCGACAATCGTATCGACATCACCCAGGAGATGATTGAAAAAGGGATTGCTTTCAGTCCGCGCGACCCGGGTGCCTACTCGTGGGAACCATGGCCTACAGGGTACGACAGCGATATTTGTGCGGAATTAGCCGTAAACAACCCTTCCGTTACAGCAACCATGGCTCGTGAAGTGGAACCCAAACTTGCCAATAATTTCCTAAAAAGCGACAATCCGGGCGTAGTGATGACCTCTGCAGAAGTGAAATTCCTGATGGCGGAAGCTACCGTGAAAAAATGGAACGTTGGCAGTGCTTTGGCAGAAGATCTTTACAAACAAGGAGTGCGTGCGGCTATGGATTTCCTGACAGACAACTACGATTGCACGGCTACTACTGATGCAGAGTTTGATACATTCATTCAAGATAAAGGGGCGTTCGGACATACGGACAATCAGAAACTTGAAGCTATCAATACACAGGCCTGGATTCTTCACTTCACCAATCCTGCCGAATGTTGGGCAAACGTGCGTCGTTCCGGTTATCCGAAGTTGAAATCACCGGCAGAATATGGGTTCGGACAATACCTCACCGGTGGAACGGAAATTCCGGTACGTCTATGCTATCCTGTATTGGAATCTTCCTATAATAAAAAGAGCTACAACGAAGCCATCGAGCGCATGGGAGGAACTGATAATTGGCACAGCCTTCTGTGGTGGGATACTGAAAACTAACTATTAAACAATCATCCATTATGAAAAAGATATATATTGCACTATTTGCCCTACTCGCTGTAGGCTCCACATTTACTGCATGCACCGAGGAAGAACCGTTCGCTACGGTGACGGAAAATGATGATCCGCATATCCTTGCCCCAGTGTTCCCTGACAGAACGAACGGCCAATTGGCTACATTCGCCAACATCAGCCGGGATGCGAACTTATCCATCGCGCTGACCGTGACTCCGAAAGATTACACCACAGTAACCTGGTTCATTGATGGACAGGAAGTAGAATCGGGTACCGACTCCGACAAAGAAATCAACCGTAGTCTGAAAGCCGGTACGTATAATTTGAAAATAGAAGTGGAAACTGTGAAAGGGAAGAAGACTTCCCGTGAAGGATTAGTGGTGGTCAATCCGTTGGCTGATGACCCTCAATCTAAAGAAGTAGCTTTTGAGAGAATTGTATCTCCCGGTAAGACTGCCCGTTTATATGGCAGTAATTTACAGAACGTAACAGCCATCCTCTTGGGAGGAAACACGATCACCAATCCTACTTATGTTGAATCGGCAGATGAGAGTTATCTGGAATACACCGTTCCGACAGGCGTAAGCGAAGGCGATTACCGCATCGTTCTGCAAGATGCCGACGGCAATCAATATGGAGCCGACATGGTGAAAGTGACCAATGCTTCCCTTGTCATTTCGGGGGCTAACCGGGCTACTGCCAACGTGGACTGGACCATTTCCGGTATCAATCTTGAAAACATCGCTTCTCTAACTATCGGCGGACAGACGGTGTCTCAATTCAGCAATCAATCTTCTACGGAAGTTACGCTGACTTGTCCGGATTTGTCTGATGGAAGCTATACGATGACAGGCAAAACCCGTAGCGGAGAGGCTGTGCAGTTCTTAAACGACAATGTTACGACTACCGAACAGACTGTGACCGTATCTACCGAAATAACACTTTGGTCAGGACACCATTACGTTTCGTGGGATAAGCCGGACGGTGATCCCAACAAAACTTTTGGTTTGATTCCAATGGATGTATTTGCCGGTATCACAGCCGGATCAACACTGAAAGTAGTCTACTCCATAGAACCTACTGCCGAATATCATAAAATGCAGCTTGCCACAGGCTATTGGACAGGCTTGGCGGGTGAGATGGAATTTACGGAAAACGGTGAATATACTCTGATACTGACACAAGACATGTTGAATAAGATTCAAGCTGAAGCCGGATTCTTATGTGTAGGACATGGCTATTATGTAGATTTGGTAACCGTGAAATAATGTTCCTAAGTAAGTTTAAAAATCATTCATACCATAAGTATCTGTCATTCTTCGGGTTAAATCCCTCTGAATGACAGATTACATAAACGATGCTACTTAAAAACAAATCATAATGAAACTAAGAAATATTATATTAATGACCGCATCTATCGCAATGACTGCCTGTTCCAAACAGGCAGTTCCCACTGCCATTCCTGAAGACGCAAAAATAGAACAACAAGTGGAAGAGCTTCTATCAGAGATGGACCTTGACGCCAAGATAGGGCAAATGACCGAGCTTGCCATTGATGTATTAGGAGAGACGATAAATGGTGAATTTCAATTGGACGAGGCAAAACTCCACAAAGCGATTGCTGAATACAAGGTAGGTTCGTTTCTCAATGCTCCCGGCCCGGTAGCACAAAGCCCTGAAAAGTGGAACGAGATTATCGGTCGAATACAAGAACTGTCGATGGCGGAGATTGGTATTCCATGTATCTACGGACTGGATCAGAATCATGGTACTACCTATACATTGGGCGGTACGCTCTTTCCTCAAAATATCAATATGGGTGCTGCCTTCAATCCGGATTTGACCTACGAAGCAGCACGTGTAACGGCTTATGAAACAAGGGCTAGCAATTGTCCCTGGACATACTCCCCCACTGTCGATATGGCACGTGATCCCCGTTGGCCGCGTGTATGGGAAAATTATGGAGAAGACTGTTTAGTCAATGCCATTATGGGCAGCACTGCTGTTCGAGGCTTCCAAGGAGATGATCCTAACCATATTCCCGCCGACCGAATCGCCACCTCCGTGAAACATTACATGGGATACAGCATGCCACGTACCGGTAAAGACCGCACACCGGCTTATATATCGGTTTCCGAACTGCGTGAGAAATGTTTTGCACCGTTCAAGGCTTGTGTGGAAGCTGGTGCACTGACTATAATGGTCAACAGTGGTTCCATCAACGGAAAGCCTGTGCACGCCGACCGCGAACTCCTTACACAATGGCTGAAAGAAGACTTAGGATGGGACGGAATGTTAATCACCGACTGGGCGGACATCAACAATCTTTATACCCGCGAACATGTGGCGGCAAACAAAAAAGAAGCCATCGAAATGGCAATCAATGCAGGTATAGACATGGCTATGGAACCGTATGATCTCAATTATTGTACACTACTAAAAGAGTTAGTGCAAGAGAAGAAAGTGCCCATGAGCCGTATTGACGATGCCGTCCGCAGGGTGCTTAGACTTAAATTCCGTCTGGGTCTGTTCGATCATCCGAACACTTTATTGAAAGATTATCCTCTCTTCGGCAGCAAGGAGCATGCACTTATCGCACTTCATGCAGCCGAAGAATCGGAAGTATTGCTAAAAAATAAAGATAATATTCTTCCGCTTCCTCAAGGGAAAAAGCTACTGGTAACCGGTCCGAACGCCAACTCTATGCGTTGCTTGAACGGCGGTTGGAGCTATTCGTGGCAAGGACATCTGACCGATAGATTTGCCGACAAATATAACACCATTTACGAAGCAATCTGCAACAAATTCGGAGCCGATCATGTCCGTCTGGAACAGGGCGTAACCTACAAACCCGAAGGTGCCTACATGGAAGAAAATGAACCGGAGATTGAGAAAGCTGTGGCCGCCGCCCGCAACGTGGATATCATTATCGCCTGCATCGGTGAAAATTCATATTGCGAAACACCCGGTAATCTTTCCGAACTTGCCATCTCTGCCAACCAAAGCAAACTGGTAAAGGCACTTGCCACGACAGGTAAACCGATCATCCTGATACTCAATGAGGGTCGTCCCCGCATTATCAACGACCTAGAGCCATTGGCTGATGCTGTTATTGACATTCTATTACCCGGAAACTATGGTGGCGACGCATTGGCGAACATTCTGGCAGGAGACGTGAACCCCAGTGCCAAGATGCCTTACACATATCCGCGACACGAAGCAGCACTGACTACCTACGATTATCGGGTGAGTGAAGAGATGGACAAAATGGAAGGAGCTTACGACTACAATGCGGTAGTCTCCGTTCAATGGCCTTTCGGATACGGATTGAGCTACACCACTTTCGAATACAGCAACTTCCAAACGGACAAATCTTCGTTTACCGCAGGAGATGATTTGCACTTTTCCATAGATGTAACTAATACCGGTAAATATGCCGGAAAAGAAGTTGTTATGCTATTCAGCAGTGATCTTGTGGCTTCGCTTACTCCCGAAAACCGCCGGTTACGAGCCTTCAAAAAGGTGGAACTGCAACCGGGCGAAACCCAAACTGTCACTCTATCCATCAAAAGCAGCGACTTGGCTTTTGTCAATTCCGATGGGCAATGGGTACTGGAACAAGGGGATTTCCGTATGCAATGCGGAAATCAAGTATTGACTATTACTTATAAGTAGGCATTTATAAGTAGGTATTTATAAGTAAATGCACATTATTAATGTATACACTCCCGACAATAACTCTATGAGACACTGCGTTACTTTGTGGTGAACTCAAATTATCATCTAACCAGTTGAACAGCCTCAAACGGCTGTTCAACCAAATTTAAACAACCGCTCCTCTTGATCCAAACGACCGTATGTCTACAATCGTTTGAGTCCAAAGGAGCGGTTGTTTTTATCTGAAGGAAAGCGGCATTATTACAAAGGATATTCCTCAAAAGCATACAAAATGGTAGATAAATAACGTTCGCCTGTATCGGGTAATAATGCAACAATCATTTTCCCTGCATTTTCCGGTCGCTTCGCCAGTTCCGTAGCAGCATATACGGCTGCGCCTGAAGATATGCCTACCAACAAACCTTCCTGTTTGGCTAATTCACGACTCGTACGAATGGCATCGTCATTCTGCACCTGAATAATCTCATCTACGATAGAAGCCTTGTACGTTTTAGGAACAAACCCTGCACCGATTCCCTGAATCTTATGCGGACCTGGTTTTCCTCCCGATAGTACCGGAGAATCAGAAGGTTCTACTGCCACAATCTTTATACTCGGATCACGCATCTTCAGCGCTTCACCTACACCGCTAACCGTCCCGCCAGTACCTACTCCGGCCACAAAGATATCGACTTTCCCCTCGGTATCTCTCCATATTTCCAGACCGGTAGTCCGTAAATGCATGGCAGGGTTAGCAGGATTCTCAAATTGTTGTAAGATGACTGCCCCCGGAGTGACCGCTTTCAGTTCTTCAGCTTTGGCAATGGCTCCTTTCATACCATCTGCACCAGGAGTCAATACTAATTCCGCACCTAAAGCTTTCAGAAGATTACGCCGTTCGATACTCATGGTATCGGGCATCGTCAGAATCAGTTTATAGCCTTTAGCAGCTGAAACAAAAGCCAATCCCACACCGGTATTTCCACTGGTCGGTTCAATGATAGTTGCTCCGGGATGCAAAATTCCTTTCGTTTCTGCATCCTCAATCATAGCCAATGCTATGCGGTCCTTCACGCTTCCTGCCGGATTGAAAGACTCAATCTTTACAATCAGACGAGCTTTCAGGTCGTTACTTGTATTATAGTTACTAAGTTCCAATAACGGAGTATTACCTACCAAATCCGTCAATTTTCTTGCTATCTTTTCCATATATATCTGTTTTAAATTTCTCTTGTTTTAATATATGACAAAGATAGTGCGGATTCTGTTCAGGGTAAATACCATATATGTGGTAAATTCATACCACATATATCTGACTTCCTGCCAGAACAATATATCATTTGAATCTCTTCACATAATCTGCAATCAGACGACATGCCGGACCGAGTACTTGACCATGATCGAATCCTTGCATTTCGTACAAAGTCACTTTCTTGTTACCTATACTTTTCAAGACAGCTTCCAGCAACGCATTTTCTTCATATCTTGCCGCCATCTCCAGATGCTTGTCCCCCGTAATCAACACGAGAGGAGCTGTTTCCTTACGAGCCTTATTTACCGGAGCATACTCATCAACCACCGGAATACCGTCAGGCAAACCGCGTTCCTTACGAATAGTGAAATGTGTCACCGTCTGACCACTCACCGGAAGATAAGCAGCTACACTATCGGCATCTGCTCCGTATGCTGCCATGTACTTTTTATCCATTGCCAGAATCAACGAAAGATAACCTCCCGCAGAATGACCGGAAACAAAAATGTGATCCTTACGACCACCATACTTCTCAATATTCTTGAAAACCCATGCCACAGCTTCAGCTGCATCTTCGATGTAAGCCGGATTCTTTGCTTTCGGACTCAAACGGTAATTCACCGCCACTACTGCAAACCCTTGTTCTCTCAATTCTTTGGGAATAAATTTATTTCCACCTTCCATACCACCGCCATGAAACCAAACGATAGTTGAGAAATCCTTCTTGTTTTCAGGATAATAAATATCCAGTTTACAACGCTCCTGACGATAGGTGTCCGTTTCGGAACCAGAGACATAAGATATATCTTTATCGGTGCGATAAACATTTTGTGCTTGAGCAATGCAAGTAACAAGCAAAAAGAGAAGAGAAAAAATCTTTTTCATGGTTTTATTTATTTTATATTCATCTATTAGTACTATTCTTAAAAATTACTTTAGAGTTAATGATGTCATGTTCATCAATATATAATTCAGGATTCTCACCCGAGCTTTCCACCAAAGCTTCAATTGTGATACACTCATCCGGCAACCACTGTTTAAAATGTAACATATTATCTCTCAACTCTACCATATTATTGTCCGTAGCTGATAATTGAATCATCTTTTTTACATTTTTCGTATATAATGGAAGTCCGCCCCCTTTAGCCACTAAAGAAGATTGGGCACCTTCACCAATAATATTTCTATTTCCCGTATTCTCTAACGTATAACATATTCTCCAAAGATTTTCAACCGGTATCGTATCTTCATACTGTACAAAGACAGTAATTCCAGGTATTTTAGGTTTTTGCGTCAGCAATGTACTCTCTGTACAGCAGATTGTCACTCTGACTTTTTCCTTCGAGAAATATGAAAGCAAAGTAACTACTCCTCCTAAAATTGTGACTATTGTAACTATAACTTCTATCATACACCTGTGTCTTTTTTTTCATAATTACTATTCTTTAGTCAGCTCCCTCAATCGCCATGCACAATCTTTAAATTGCTTATCAATACACTTTAACCGCTCTTCCAATTCATCTATTCTTTGTAAAGCAACTTTTACATCAATCTCCTTTCTCTCAATCTTATCCTCTACATACTTAATTACTTTCAAATCGTACTTGTTATGCCGTATCTCATCCTGCGTAGCGATATAGAACGAACAACCTTTTTTTTCTCTCCCCATCTCTTCTCCGGCAAGAAACTTTTTATATGTATTCGAAAGCTGTTCCAGCATTTTATCAGAAAGTTTACAAAGTCCTTTATTCGAAATATACCCCTTCCGTGCGTCAACAAATAAAGTTTGCGTCCTCATTCTTTCCTTTCTGAATACAAGAATTGCCGTAGAGATAGCCGCTCCATAAAATAGATTCGGCGGCAATTCAATAACTGCCTCAAGTAAATTATGTTCAATAATCTGCTCTCGTATCTTACTTTCAGTATTTCGGAACAAAACGCCTACCGGTACTACTACAACAGCTTGTCCGTCATTCCGCAAACTTGCCAAAATATGACTTATATACGCCCATGTAACCTGACTTTTAGGAGGAATGCCATATTTAAAGCGTTTGTAAAAATCACTATAAGCCTCTTCGGCTGCCCACTTATCCGCAAATGGAGGCACAGAGACAACAATATCAAACTTTCTTAGCCCTCCATGATCCAACAATTTAGGATTACTAAGACTATCTCCCCAAAGAAAAGTCGCACCCTTGAAGCCATTCAGCATCAGATTCATTTTTGTCAATGCATACAAATTCCAATTCACTTCTTGCCCATAGAGCTCAGTACCTCTGATCCCCATTTTTTTACCGACCTCAACCAACAGAGTACCACTACCGGATGCCGGATCGCACAAACAAGCATTTTTTCTATCGCCATCTATTAGTTTCGTGATCAAACTAACTACCTCTGTAGGAGTAAGCACATTATTTATCTTTTTACCTGCTTCTTCAGCAAATATATATAACAACTGATTATATAAATCACCAACGTCTATCAACTGCCCGGTAGCATTAGTCAGCCTGATTTCTTGAAAAAGCAAAAGAAGCTCACGCAACTTGATCGATCTCGCGTTCATATCTCCTAATATATTACTTTCGAAATCAATAGCTTTATTGATTTCATAACCTTCAGTAACCAAAGCGTTCACCTGCTCCAGTTCATAAAGAGCCATATTTATCAATCTGCCAAGTTCCGGTGAATCAAGTTCTTTACATAGATAATCGAAAGAACTGCGCTCGGACACTAACAAACGTAAAGCAGGGCTATTATCATCTTGTTGAAAAGAATTATTTGATTTATAGTACTCACTTGCAGATTTCAAAAATAGCAGAGCCAATACATAATCCCTGCACTGATCGGCAGAAATCGTTCCACCCAAAATTTGCCGTGCTTTACTTACGATATAATATGCTTTCTCTTTCATAATACAATCATTTTAAAGAATCCATCAACAACTGATCTTGCAAACTCTGTTTAAGTATATCAATTTCACTACGAATACATTCACCTTCTTTTCTCAACCGATCCATTTCTACAACAAGCCTTTGTACTTCTATAGATGGTATATCAAGCTGTATTTCCCCCATTACCGATTGAGGAATCACCTGAATACCTGTACCTACTGCTGCATTCTTCAACATACCAAGAATGGACGATGTATTTAAAAAACAACAAAGGAATTCCGGTAATATGTTACTAATGACGGGACGTATGATAATAAAAGATGAAGATGCTATAGTACTTCGTTCTGTCCCTTCATACTGTATGCAATAATTGGAGCCTCCTTTAGCCGCAAACAACAAATCTCCGTTTTTCAACCAATGCTTATCATTTATTCCTGTATTTATTACCGTAGCTATTTGAGTATAATCAAGTTTATTCTCCGAATTAACATCCTTTACCTGCAAATACCTGACCTCACCTTGTGAATCAGTTTTCATGTATATGCCGGATTGCATTATAGCTATATCCTTTAATGTTACTTTCTTATTCATTACCTTACCATTTCAAATAAAGACTCTACTTAAACAATCTGCCATGAATATCAGTAATACTATTTCTTGGCTATTACCTCAATTTTATAGATTGACCGCACAAATATATAGCTTTTTCTGATATTACCAAGCAATAGAAAGAAAATAAATCATAATCGACAAAACATATCTTACCTCCTCCATCTTTTCAGGTTTCGTCAAGTAGAAATCCTACTAAATACAAATCACGCAACTTGATATAAAATCAGAAGAACATAAATTACCTGCTTTTGACAAAACATACATCAATACCCCATTCAAATATCCCACCGTCTTCCCCTAGCATATTTAGTTTTAATATGCCTATAATAAACGACAATCTCCCACCCGAAAATATACCTCAAAGTATATTCCGGACAGGAGACCACCATAATAGACAAAACGAACTGTTTGTCCTTTTCTAAGGTTTTCTTTAAAATCCCTCTCTAAAGTTTCTTGATAGAGAAATCGGCAAAACGAATTTCTTCGTCACGCAACTGGTCTTGCCAGGTCCTATCTTCACCCAAATAGCGGTAGATACCCCATTTGGGACGAAGTCCCGTACAATCCGTACGCCACATATCCATCTTTTCAGAACTAAATTCCAAGAGAACTTTTCCGTCTTTTATGCGTGTGATGACTACTTCATACGAACCGTTCTCACCGAAACAGGCTTTTTCTTCTACTTCCACCCAGTTGCCGAGGAAGCCAGCAAGGTCTGTACTGGCAAGGGTAGTAGTGCTTCCGCCACGTTTGTCATAACGTACGCGCAGTTGTTGACCGCCTTTACTGCCGCTGTTGGAATAAGCAGTCAGGGTAATGAGTGGAGAACCGACGTCTGCCGTGCCCGATGAATTATCAATACCCTTCAACTGGTGGAGATGGGAGAATTTGGCTGTCGTCTGGAATCCTGTCGGCAAACAGAATTTCCAGCGAAACACCATAGTCTCTCCCTTTTGTCCGACAAGGCTTTTCGGAGACTTATTATCCGTCTTTATCTCATTACGCTGGCGGTCGGTGATGTTTGTCAGTCCGCGGTCATCATCTATCTCGGCATGAATAAAGAAAGCAAATACGTACTTATTTAGCTGGTTGTCATGCACCTGCTGAATATGTTGGAAGTGCTCTGTCTTATGTTCGCGCGAGGAGTCGGGAGCTTCGTGGTTATAGCCCGAACGTTTAATCAAGTCATACGTTTTTGCGCTATTACCGTCAGCGGTTAATGTGCCATCCACCGGTTGTTCCGGTTTCAGTTGTTCTTTCTCATCTATCACTTCCGACGAACTGTTGGAGCAGGCGATAAAGGCGAAAAGAGCTAAGAATAAAATTCCTTTTCTCATTTGGATTTATTTAATATGGTTAGTCAGGAAATCTACCGACTTGAAGAAAATCTCTTCCATCTTGTCCGAAGTCTTCGAACTTACGTTATGGTCATAGTATTCATACTTCAACAAGTCGCAGACTCCCCCTCTTTTCTTTAAAGCCGATGCGAACATTTCGCTCTGTTCACACTCTACCGTAACATCACACGTGCCACATACCAGCATGGAAGCAGGAACGTCCTTCTTTGGAATCAGATTTATGGGAGAGGCTTCACGAAGCACTTTCGGCTCTCTGTCACAGAAGTATGCAATACGCTGAGGGTCTTTTGTTTTCATGGTGATGACAGCCTTTTCCAAGTTATATATTCCGGAATAGCCTACGAAAGCCTTTGTACCGGGAACAGTCATCGCAGCTACTGCTGCCAAGTGCGCACCGGCAGAAGTACCCAGGAAACCGAAGCAATCAGGGTTAATGTTCAGTTCTGCGGCATGCTCCTGTACATACTTCACTGCGTCCAGAATATCCTGGATAGAGACTTTCACCGTTGCATCGGATTGAGGTGCCAATGTATAAGAGACACGTACGCCTGTTATGCCTTTCTGTTTCGCCAAGTATTGGGATAAAGACCGGGACGAGCCGTTATTACCGCGCGCCCATCCACCACCGTGGATATAAACGACAAACGGGGCAGGCTTCTCTGTCTCAGCAAAGTCTACCGTGAGTATCAATTCGTAATCCTTATGTTTCTTGTAGACGATGTCCTTTGTAGTCACTCCTTTATAATCCTTGCTTTTCAAGCGGTCTGCCTGATAGGTATAGGGAACCATCACATCGGGAATGGTGTTCACATCAATAAACTTCGCATATTTCTTTGCATACAACAAGGCATAAGAACCGTCGTCGTTCCGCGTCATCTTCATGCCATAGCGGTTGGAGAACTGCTGTGGTTGAGATTCCTGCGCAAGGCAGAGAAGCGGCAGCATACACAAACAAAAAATCAGTTTCAGTTTCATGTTATCACTTTATATTAGGTACAGATAATCTTATTTCTTCTTCAAATTTTATTTCTTCTTTAAAACCAGATAAGGTATTGTTTCCACATCGGACGTACTGTATTTCAAACCGATGCGCTTTGCCGTATCGACATACTTCTGATTACCCAATGCCGTTCCCGCTTCATAAAGAAGAATGGCGGCACGGGACTGGTCGAAAGGTTTAATCTGTTTAAATTTCCAGTCTTCGGGATTCAGATAAAACGGATACAGATAATCTACCGCCTGCGAAGCCACTTTTCCGTTGGAAGCAGGGGTACTCCATAGATTGATGCCTATCTGGCTGGTAATTTGGTTGGCTTCCATTAAGGCTTCCAGAGCGAAAGTGGAATAATGCAGGGAGAGAGTCCGTTTCAGTTCCTGGGGTAACGAGCCGTCGTCGGCAATCTGTGCACCCATCTTGGGGAGAATACTTTGTTCCGCCACTTCGCGGATACGGTCGGTACGGTCCAAGTAAGCCAGTACCATCAAGTGGATGGCTTCGTACCACAAGCCATGATTGTTGGCGGCATGAGATTCCCTTTGCCCTTGCGTGCTGTTCTCCATCCAGTAACAGAAGGCGGTAGCCCAATCATCGAGTTTTTTCTTATCCGAGGGAGTCCAGCTTTTCGAGCCTTCTATCAGTTTGGCAACACCCAACGCACGGCTGAAACGGCGCGAGTCTATGAAGCCCGAACCTCTCATTTTCTTCATACCCGGCACGGCTTGGGCATAAGTCATATTCGGGTTCATACCCAGTTTCGGGTCTGTGAACCATGTCCGCAAGTGGTTGGCGCATGCTTTGGCGTAGACTTCTTTTCCTGTGATATAATAGAGTACTCCCAGGCAGTAAGCGGCATCACCGAAACGGTTGGCATTCTCACGTTCGGGGTATTCGTAGACTTCGGGATTTCGTTCACCGTCTTTCCGGATATAGGGAAGTCCGTCTATTTTTGTAGAATCAGGCCACCAATAGGGAGATAAGGTCATATAATCCCTGGGATCTTTACTGGGGGGAAGTTTTTTCTTGGCAGTCACCGATAGAGGAGTCATCTTTATATATTTCTCTGCCACCTTTTCCTGAAGTTCAATGTATCGGGTGACTTCCTTCTCACCTTTCTGATAGTCGTTTTTTAGCTGTTCAAGCAAAGTCGCATTAAACGGGCCTAAGGGGGCGGCATTCAGTATCCCCCAACAGAGGCATACAGCCCATATAGCAAAGATTCGTCTCATAAATATTTTCTTTAAAGTAGGTAAGTATGTCATTCGGAGCGAAGCGGAGAACCTGCTTCTGGTATCTGCCAAGGGGCAGGTTCTTCACTACGTTCGGAATGACGGTATCAGCTTTCTTCTTTAAGAGAAGAAACAGCCACCGTTAATGTCAATGTTCGTACCTGTCAGGTAAGAAGATTCGGAGCAAGCGAGGAAGCAAACCAGGTCGGCAACTTCATCGGCAGTTCCTTCACGACGCAATGCGTAGGAAGCCTTCATACGTTCGCGGTTTTCCGGCGTATTGAAACGGTCGTGGAAAGAAGTGGCAATCGTGCCTGGACAGATAGCGTTGCAACGGATTCCCTGAGGGCCGAGTTCCTTCGCCATGGAACGGGTAAATGTCATTACCGCACCTTTCGCGGTTGCATACATGGAAGCTCCATTGCCACCGCCGTCGCGGGCAGCCAATGAAGAGAAGTTGACGATAGAACCGCCTGCCGGCATCATCGGAACCACTTCACGGGTACAGAGGAATACGGAACGCATATTGACATCCATCAGGAAGTCATACCAGTCTTCGTCCTGTTCGGTGATTTTCTTACGGCCTACAATGCCGCCTACTACATTCACCAATACATCTACCTTGTCGCCGAATGCCTTGTTACACTCTGCAAAAAGATTCTTTACCGCAGCAGCCTTTGTCATATCACCCTGAACTGCGATTGCTTCGCCACCGACATTTTTAATCAGTGCCAATGTTTCCTGTGCATCGGCTTCATTGTCGAAATAGTTCAGGCAAACTTTTGCACCTTCTGCTGCCAATTTCACTGATATTGCACGACCAAGGTCGCGTGCGCCACCTGTTACGATAGCTACTTTTCCTTCTAATTTCATAATTGTCTTGTTTTTAAAATACGTTTATTTTTTTATTTGTTTAATCTCTCCTACTGTCAGGAAGATGGAACACAGCGATAGCGGCACCAAAGCTCCCAACAGACTGAATAATAATATCCAATTCGTAATATAACTGGCAAAAAGGATTGCCAGGATAGTACCTAATACGGCCGAAGCACCGCCCAGTCCTGCCAGCGAGCCGACAGATTTGCCGCTGTGCAGGTCGCTCGGGATAGTCTGCAAGTTCGTCATAAAGAACTGGAATCCACCCAGTACCAATGCCATGAAAACGATAGCGACCGGAGCCGTAGTAGACATGATAGCTGCCAAGATAGACGGGATGATGATAATCCCACCAAGCAGCATTGCCGCCTTACGGGCATAGTTCACCGTATGTCCCCGGTTTATCAGCCAACCGGAATACCAGCCGCCGGCAATACTTCCCAATGCCGCACCTACATACGGAACCCAAGCGGAGAATGCCACCTCTTTGATATTCAAGTGGAACACATCTGCCAGATATAACGGCAGGAATGTCACGAACATCCACCAGATAGGGTCGAGGAAGAACCGTCCCAAAATGACAGACCAGTTCTTTTTCACCCGGAGCAGTTCGCCCCAGCTTTTTCCTTTATCCTCGGTTTTCAGCTCCTGTTCGGGCTGACCGCTCAAGATATAGGTACGTTCTTCTTCTGTAATCCAGGGATGCTTCTTCGGCCCTTCCTTATTGATAATCAACCAGGGAATCAACCAAATCAGTCCTAATCCGCCGACTACAATAAAAGTCAGTTTCCAGCCGAAAGCAATGAAGAGCATCAGGATAATAATCGGTGCAAGGATTGAACCGATGGATGCTGCCGCCCCGAACAAACCCTGTGCGAAAGCGCGTTCCTTCTGCGGGAACCATTCGGCGTTGCTTTTCGTCGTACCGGGCCACGGACCGGCTTCCCCCAATCCGAGCATCATCCGGAAGAAGGTCAGCGAGAAGATTCCCCGTGAAAGGGATGCTAATGCATCTGCCGCCCCCCAGACGAGCACGCTCCAGAAGAAACCTTTCCGGCATCCAATCTTGTCGTACAGTTTCCCGGAGACAAGCTGGCTGATACCGTATGCTATCATAAAGAAGATAGTTATCAGACCAAGAATATCTTTCGCTTTCTGCGAAGCATCCGGGTCGTTGCGGTCTATCAAGCCGAGGTCGATAGCGATACCTTCGCGATTGGTTACGAACGTAACGCCGTTCTTCTCCTTCATCTGTACGTTGGCTACGCTGACAGAATCCCGGTTGCCATTAGCGGCTGTCAGGATATACTGCTCTCCTGCCAGGACGGCATGATTACCTTTATCTGCCGACGCATCCGCTTCGGAAACCAAGTGATAGTCGATATTAGCCACCCACATATAGTTGAGCGTACCTCTATCCAAATAGTTGATGATGGTTATCAGCATAATTAACCCGATAACCATCCATCGGAGTCCTTTTACCTTCATACGTTTACAGGTTTAAGAAGTCTGCACGCACAGGGCTGAACGTATCAATCAGGATACCGGCTTCGAGGCAAACACAACCATGCAGCTCGTCGGGCGCTACATAGTAGCCGTCTCCGGCAGAAAGGATTTCTTTCTTATCGCCAATGGTTAGTTCAAACTTGCCACTTACTACGTAAGTCGCCTGGCTGTGGTAGTGCTCATGCATACTCCCTACTGCACCTTTGTCAAATTTCACTTTGACCATCATCAACTGACCGTCATACGCCATAATCTGGCGATTTACACCCGGAGCAGGATTTTCCCACTTCAAATCTTTCTCAAACTGATAAGTTTCACTACATGTTTTCATATTTCTGTCTATTAATGGTTTATTATATTCTCGATTCATTTATAACTCATCTTTCATTAGTTATCTCATCCCATATTAACATCCTGTAATCAAGTTGTTAATTCACTGTATTTCAGAAGTTAATTCACCGTTCGTCAAGTGTTAACTGTTAAGTTGTCAAGTGTTAACAGTTGAGCCGATAAGTATTAATACTTGAGAAGACAGGTATTAATACCTGAGAAACGGAAAACTAATCATCATTTCATAAATACTCCGCAACGACCGTTCCAAGCATACATAGTGCCTTCGACCGTCAGGCGGTGCCCTTTCTCTTTGTCGGCATCGGTATTGCTCAAGCAAAGCATTACGGAATGCCCGCCTTTATAGGTTGCTTTCACCACTGTATAGGAAGCCGTATCCATCACGACTTTCACCTCTTCGCAAGATGAGGTCAGGTTACTGGAAGTTTCCATTACCACATCATATTCTCCATGCGTTTCGATGGAAGTGGCGAATGTATGGTTCTTCCGTGCTTTTTCCCTTATCAGGAAAGCGGTTTCGTTTCTCAAGTTGAAATCAGGGTCATTGGCACCCAGACGAAGCATCTTCATCTCTGTTTGCGCAGTAGTAGCTATACTAATAGTATAGAAACGATCCTTATTAACAAAGGTGAAGCTTGATGTATTTCGGCTCTTGTTCTGTCCCCAGGCTTCCAGCCAAAGATGCTGATAGCCGTCTTTCGTGCCAAGAGTTTTCAGTTCGTTAGTTGCTTTGGCGTAAGGGAAGTTCAGGGAAACGAAGTGCCCGTTATACCAGATAGGGTAATCGTATTGGTGCTCTTTGTCCGCATTTGCTTGCAGCACATCCAAGATTAACGGGAATTGCAGGAAAGGGGTAGTCACGTAAGCCAGTGTACGTTTCATCTCTATTCCGGGATAGGCATTGGTGTCTTTCGCCACCATTACCTGAAAATGTCCGCCGTTGAAATCATGGTAAATAATATCTGAATGATAACGGGAAGAGACTTTTATATCTCCGGCAAAGTGGGATGTTTCGTCCACGACCAATGTATTGTGCGCAATAGTCTGTTTGGCAAACGATTGGTTTTCACGGGTATAATGACCTTTGTACTTGGCTTCGATATTCAAGAAGCGGGAAGCACCGTAGTCGGGCAGAATCTCGTTCCCATTGTCGTAATAAGCCATTGTCAGTTTATCAAAATGTCCATGGCTCAAGCCGTGTGAGGTAGCTTTCAGTGTCAAGGCGCTGTTCAGATTAGAATCTGTGGAGCGGATTACGGCTACACCGCCTTCATCCCCCTTGCGCCCGTCACGAAATACACTGCTACGATAGATAATCGGAGCAGCTTCTCCGCGGGCAATATCACGGGCTACTTTAAAACCGCCGCTAGTAGGGAGATAAGTATGCTGGTACTTATTTGCAACGGACAGCAGTGATTTGTCCGAAGGATTAACATTATACAATATGTCTACCGCATATACCAGTTCCTGTGCGGAAAGCCCTTTCAGCAAGGCATCATTAATATGGAAGAATTCGCCTTCATAAGAAAGTTGTATCAATGTGGAGAGGGCTTTTGAAAGAATGCTATCCCGGTAATTGAAGATTTTCAAGTCCGGCAGTTTATTCTCGATGCATTGGGCGAAGATGACGAAAGGCCAGATGGCATAACGTTGATAGTAGGCTCCTTCCGTGAAGTAACCGTCGGGAGAGAACAGGTAATCCATCTGGCGGATAAAGCCGCCCCGTTTGCCTGTTCCGTCAGAACCGTAAAGTGCCTTCTTTACGTAATCTTCACGATTCATCGCAAAGCCAATCATACCGACGGCGGCCGTAGCCCATGTAGCATGGTTGTGCATTTTATTGAATGTCTTGTTATTTGCATGGTTGTCTCCCATACCGTCCATGATGAAGTCCGCCATCGGAACGAAAAGATTCTTCTCGATAGTGGCACGCTGTTTGGATGAGAGTGTGTTATAGATACAGTCATAAGCAACCGCTGTATGCACCAGCCATACACTTTCATTCAGTGTCTGCCAAAACAGACGTCCCGGGACGGGGGAAAGTTGCAGGGGGTGGAACCCTAAAGTAGGGTATAGTTTTGCATAGGCTTCCAACATATCGCCCACGTAGGCGGCATATTTCTTATCCCCTGTCAACTGATAGGCAACTCCACAATGGAACATGGCATAGTAATTGGATTTATGCTGTTCGTGTACCACACCGCCACCGCCATCTACGGGAACCGGTACGGAAACAGGAGAGTTTACTGCTGCATCGGCTGCGGCCAACACTTCCGAAAGAGATTTGTCGAATGCGGGTACTGTCCCCTTTCCTGCCCTCATCTCGTTCACTTCTTCCTGTGTGAAAAGAAAGGACGGATGTTGGGCAAATGAAAAGAGGTATCCACCTAAAACCATGAATATGCAAATAATAAGTTTTCTCATCTTACATCATTTTCTATTTCAATAATAGTATCGTATGACAACTGTTCTACTTCTTTTTCAAGCCGATAGAGAGTTTTTCCAGTTCGCTACCCTCAACCGGAGTATAATCGTATGCTTCGGCATTGATATATGCGGGACGGAAATTGTACATCTTTCCCTGTATTGCCTGGGAAGTGGTAGTCATCATTCTACCGGAATTCCACAGATTACAGTTTGCAATGCGTACTTTCTCCCAGGTCGCCTCATCCAGGCGGATAGTTGCCCCGCCGCGTCCGCTATTATCAAAATTGCAGTTCTCTACTGTCAGTACTTGCGGGCCAATCAGGCGCATGACACTTCCACGTTCTTTGTTGCAACAGTCTACAAAGGTACAATGTCTGATAGTAATATAAGGGCCTGCCGTACTTTCATCGCTTCCGCCACGATAAATATTAATAGGTAAACCCAACAGACGGTAGAAGGAACAGTTTTCAATCAACATGTCGTCGGCATTATAGCGACCTATATCATCTTTCTCTGCCGCATAGTTGATAGCATCTCCTGATAAATCGCGGAAAAGACAGTTGCGGATGGTAACGCTTTCGGCAAAAGTAGCTTTTGTTCCTTTAATGGCAAAGAATCCGCCTTCTCCGAAGTTCTGGAATTCGCAGCCGTCTACTATCAGTGTATAAGGTTGTATCATATCAAAGGCAGTAGAAATTCCTGCTTTAGCCAAAGCCTTTCCGGGCTCTAATACGCCATCGAATGTTATATTCTCAATGACCATTTTGCCGCCATCGGCAATAGTTACCATATTATCCGGCTTATCTCCGTTGAAACGGACAAGCGGCTTGTTGGCTGCATCGGCTGCACGGATAGTCAACGGTTTGTCAATGAACATAGCACGTTGGATAGGATATGTGCCTTTCGCCAAAATAATGACGCCACCCGGTTCTGCCGAATGAATGACTTCGGACAAGTTCGTTCCCGGAGACACATTGTATTCCTTATGAACATTCGCTGCTGGGTGTGCCACTTGGTTCTTAAACCAGGAAGCGCCTTTATCCTTACGTATCGCAGCATCGTCGGGCAACTGGGGAGCTTTTACTTTTTCCGTAGTAAATCCCGGAGCCGAGTAGTTCTTTGCCAATTGCACTTTGTTATCTTTGAACTGGATACCCGCTACGTCGTCAACGGCTATATAAGGCTGGTCGAGTCCTTTATTGATGATGATATTATCCGTGAATGAGACTTTTTCCGGTGCAAGAGTACGTTCCATATCCTTGCCTGTACCAAATTCTATATTCGTGCAATCTACGAATGTGTTACGGTACATCTTGACATCAACAACTTGACAATATCTATTAGGTAACGAATTGGGTACGGCATCCATAACTCCCAAAGCTGAGAAGAAACGGGTACCTGCCAAGCCGACCAATACATTATCGTAAATCTGATGTCCGGCATTGACGACACGGATACCGCCGGTATTGCGACGTCCGTTACCGATAAACAAATTATCATTCACAGTATTACGGTCACCATGACGCAGTGCTACCACTCCTTCACATTCCAACAGCGTATTGTTGCGGATGATGTTATCACTGGATTTAATAGAAATTACTTCCACTTCACCGGAGCAACGTTCGAACAAGTTATTCTCAATCACCGTATTTGAAGAACTGTAAGCTTGCTGGGAAGTTCCTACACGCATTGTTTCGGCACCGTTCGAGCCATACACGGGTCTTTCTCCAAAGTAGTTATGGTCAATCCGGTGATGATTTTCCAGACAACGTTCGTCGTTGAGGATGACAATCAATGTCACCCCCAAGTTAAGTTTTCCTGTCAACGAACAATGGTCTACTCTGTTGTGACGACCATAAAGCAATATATAGCTGTAAGCCTGGTCCCGGCGAGACGGATTGAATTTGTCTATCACACAATTCGTCAGACGACAGTGATTAGCCAGTTCTTGTCCGTTACGGAATTCTATTACGGAACCTTTGGGAGCGTATCCGTCAGTGAAATGCAATCCGCTGACAGATAGCCACTCGCCCGCTATCCGCAAGGTGGAACCACCTTCTACCTTTACCTTTCCGGGGTTCAGGGCTTCTATGGTAATAGGAGATTTCTCCGTTCCTTTGCCTATCCATTTCAACTGCATGTCCTTGTATTGACCGTCCTTGATGTAAATCCGGTCACCCGGTTGTGCAGTCTTCAAGCAGGAAGCTACTTCGGGGAGCGTTACGTCGTATCTTTTTGCAAAAGAGACTGACGGTAGCCCGATAAGCAGGAGAGCTATAATTGCCTTATGTATATTTCGTATCATCATTAATTATTGAACTTTTGAGTAATCGTAATCTTGTTTCTGCCAGTACATATCAAAGGTAATAGAACTTGCGGAAGGGTCTTTTTCCGTACCTTCTTTCATCTTGAAATCAGCACTCTTGATATACATCAGCCCTATGCGCTTCACATCCCTAACCGGATTCTTATCAGCTGCTTTATTGTCATATCCTTTCACATTGTAATAGAATACCAGGAACACAGCATCAATTGTCACATTAGTTTTCTCCACACCTGCTTCAAATTTATCTTTTGCCCAAGCATCAGTAGTAGGTGCAGCACTCACTGACGGCTTAATGCCGGCGCATGTTTTCTTTTCCACATCAAGCGGGAAAGTTATTTCATCAATCTTTTTGATATTGCCAGCTTTCACATTATTGACCAGCTCCGCACAATCCGGGTTAGTCTCCGGATCCAAATATGCAAATGATAATGCAGGGGTGCCATAATAGCTGCTCCCCCCCGTAATGGAAGCCTTACCGGAAGTTTTAAAATTCTTCAACTGCCCGTTAGAGTTCGCCGGACTATTGATAGCTAAATTGAATTTAGAAGATGAGCCGGAAATGAAAAAATAAGGATTTACAGAATTATAGTCTGTTTCGGACACAACCGGAATATTCGCTGTCTTACAAGTATTCTTTCCTGCAGCAGCAATAATATCCACTTCCTGGCTCCATACATCATTAGAATAAACCCGTCCTGTTTCCGGTGAGAAGAATGCAGAAGTCTCTCCAGCCTGTGCATGAATAGTCCTGTTCTCCCAATAATATACAAAAGCCACCCTTACAATAAATTCATCCGTTAATGTCGGTGTCTCACGACCGTCAAAATAAGAAATCTTTAACGGTACCATATTATCACCGTTCTTAAAGCTATCAGATGTAGGTACAACAAACTTTAATTCAGTTTCAGTCTGCAACGTAATAGTACACTCAATATCACCTAACAGCACTTTATCAATCTTATTTAGATATGCTCCCTCCAGCACTACCATATCTCCCACGTTGGCTGGTTCAAATACAGTAGTTGTAACCTCAGGCTGATAACGTTTCACCGTTAACTTGGGTGCGGACGAACTTGACGTCTCCACTTCTTTTGTTCCATCAAAATATTTAAATGTTACAATAGCCTTGTCACTTTCCACATAAGGAACCTTTACTACTATCTCATTCTCACTTTGTGAGATGATCTCTGCCTCATTTCCTTCTGTCCCGCCTTCGGCAGTGAAAAGAACAGCACTCACCACATTCATGGAACTACCGGAGAGCAACAAATTATTGCCCATTTCAACTTCCGAGGGCATTCCGGCCTGTGAAACGACAGGAGCCGGATATTCAAGGGTAAAATCTCCTTCGGACACACCCTCACCTATCGAATTTACCAATACAATTTTACCACTGCGTGCCTGATTTGTCACTTTCAAAGACAAACGCCGGTTGGACACTTTCTGTAGGATAACGGCTTTTCCACCACCGATAGTAGCACTTACCACATCATCCAAATATTCTCCGGTAACAACAATCTCACTACCTATGCTTCCACTCTCGGGCGAGAAAGAAAGGATTTCCGGTGAACTAACCGCCACATCCTTCATCGACGTAGAATCACAACCACACAAAAAGAATAAACAAACAAACAATGATGCCAGACTCCATTCTCTATATTGTTTCATATTCGTAAGCATTTAAAAGATTAATAACCCGTATTCTGTGCTATCTCTGGATTAATGTCAATCACACTCACCGGAATAGGCAGAAATGTTTGCCAATCTTCTATATCATTCACCGTATAAGAATATTCCGTATAAAGAAGCTCGCTGTTCAAGTAGTTGTTTACTGTCTGAGTAGCGATTCCCCAACGAAGAAGATCAAACCAACGCTGGTTCTCAAAAGCCAGTTCAAGCCTGCGCTCATTACGTACAGCCTTTCTAAAATCATAAAGACTTGGCAGGTCGGTCAGTGTATATGTAGAAACACCGGCACGTTCACAAACCATATTCAAATACTTCAGATTGTCTGCAGAAGGCCCCGAGATTTCATTTGTCAATTCAGCATAAAGCAAAGCAATATCAGCCACACGAATCACAGGCCAGTCACTCTCGCCATCATACTGTGTAGTTACAGGATTTACATACTTCTTACAGTAACGGCAATTACCTTCCGTCACCCACGTCTGAGTAGTTGTATTGAAATATTTCTGGGCGATATTCACATCCAGACGTTTATCAGCCCCCGCACCTCTTTGCTCGTAAGCTGCAATAATATTGTCAGTAGGAGTATTATAACCGGAAGAAGTACCGATAATCACATTTGCACCATTATTGACCGGAGCAAACATATTGCCGAACGGCGAACCGATACCGGCATTTCCCGAAAGGTAACGAACCGCAAAGATTATCTCCTTATTCATCTCATTGCCAATATCAAAAACCTTATCATAAGCCACAAGATCACTACCCGATTGCGGATTTCCCACAGATTCACTTTCGAGTACTTCCTTACACAGTCGGGCGGCACGGGCATATTTCTCGTCACCCGCCTGGTAGTGCGTAGCATATACTTTGGCAAGCAACGCTTTTGCCGAATTCAGGTCAGCACGTCCCAAGTCACCGTCCGCCATCTTGCCGGGCAACAGTTCATTATTGACAATATTCTCCAAGTCTCCCTCAATAAGCGCATATACTTCATCCACCGTAGAGCGTTGCATATCACGGGCCACTTCAGAAGGAACCTTGGAAGTAACAATAAATACCGGCCCCCATAAACGGACCAGATTGAAATACTCCAATGAACGAAGAAAAAGTACTTCTCCCTCATATTGGTTCCGCAATGTCTCGTCCGTCACTACATCAAGGTAAGAAATAACATTGTTTACCCGTGCAATTGTGGCATAACAGGCATTCCAATACGTTTTCACCCATTCGTTTTCCGGTACGATAGTACCCTGGTCGAGCTGTTCCACCAGTCGTGTAGTATTCGAAGAAGAACCTGCAGCATACATACGTCCGTTATCCGAGCGCAATTCTGTCATGGACCACTCGTAATACATCACATCATGCAGGGAATTATAACAACCCAGCACCAGATTATTTACCGACGAAGCATCCTTCACATACTTATCCGCCGCCACTTCCGAATAAGGATATTGATCCAAATCACAAGCGGAAAATACCATGACGATTAACAATAATCCTATATAATTTATTTTTTTCATCGTTTTCCTCCATTAAAAATTAATATCAAAACCGGCAGAAATGGTAGAAGTCAACGGGAACCCACCACGCTGATACCCCGAAATCATTGCACTGGAATAATTACCGGATGTCATACGCGACTCCGGATTAATGCCTTTGTAGCCACTTCCCCAAATATAGAGCAAGTTACTGCCCGACACATAAAAACGTACACCTGATAACTTAATCTTACGGGCAGCAGTTGCCGGCAAGGTATATCCCACTGTAAAGTTACGCAGACAAGCATAAGAAGCATTTTGCAAAGGATAATCAGTAAGCATGAGGTCATGTCCCGTTTTCACATTCTGATAAGGCGTTTTTCCGTCACCCGGATGTTCTGCGCTTACCCAACGGTTCTTTGTGTACTTCTTGTTCCACTTCTTTGTTTCATTATAATATACATCACCATTAAGCACTGTGATGCCCTGTACACCCTGAATAAGGAATGAGATGTCGAAATCTTTAATTTGGAAAGTATTGGTGATGCCCCATGTGAAATCCGGGTAAGGAGTGCCCAACGCAACCCGGTCTTCAGGAGTCAAAGAGCCGTCATTATTGGTATCGACAATGCGTATTCCCCCCGGTGCATCGTCTGAAAAATGAGGATTAGCTGCAATCTCTTCCGCACTATTCCATACACCACACGTCTTGTATCCATAGAATTGAATCAACGGCTCACCCACTTTAGCAAGATAACCCTCATTTCTTTCACCTAAAGAAATCATTTGTTGTTCACCGCCTAACTCCAATAATTTATTACGCGAAAGTGAGAAATTTATATTAGTATCCCATGAAAACTTACGGCTTTTCATATTATGCGTATCAAGCTGGATTTCCAAACCTGAGTTACGGACTTTTCCTATATTATTCCAATAGTGTGTGTAACCGGTAAACGATTGCGTCGGTTGTTCGAACAATAACGCACGTGTCACTGAATAGTAAGCATCTATCGCCAGATTGATACGGTTGTTGAAAAGTCCCAAATCCAGACCATAGTTAAACTCATCAGTCTGCTCCCATGTAATATTAGAATTAGCCAGCGAAGAAGAGATATTCGCAGAACCATTAACCAATGAACCCGTACCTTTGCCGGTCACGTAATTCGCACTGTTCAATACCTCGAGGGCTGCATTATAACTGATACGGTTATTTCCTGTCACACCATACGATGCACGAAGTTTCAAGTTAGAAATAGCCTTGATACCCTTCATGAATTTCTCTTCACTCACGCGCCAACCCAGTGATACGGAAGGGAACCAGGCATTACGGTTTCCTTTGGAAAAGAGCGATGAACGGTCCAGACGTAGAGAGGTAGACAACAAATAGCGCCCCAGATAACTATAATTGACACGTCCCAGATAAGATTCCAATACAACATCCGGATATCTGAAAGTTCCCGTACCCGCTGTATTTCCATTACCCTCACTAGCCAACTCGTAAACAGTGGCAGCATTCAAAGTATGGATGTCATCCGTAGCAAATCCCGTCGCAGCCATAGCCACCCGCTGATTCCGTGTCTTTTCTACAGTATATCCCAATAAAGCGTCAAGACTATGGTCTTTATTCTTTCCAAAGTCCAAATGGTAACTCAAGGTATTCTCACTCAACAAATCAATATAAAGTGCACTGGAATAAGTAGCACGGCTTGCTTCCTTGTCTTTCGTAGCGTCCTTATTTGCATAATAATAAGAAGGGGCAAAACGAACATTCAAGCCGTTGGATGTCTTAAACTGTAATCCTTTACAAAGATCAAGCGTGAGATACATGCTGGCCAATCCTTGCATAGTCTCGCTCCAACGGAAAGTATTAGTCATTACGCTCGCCGGATTATTATTGGCAGAGCTAAATGGAGACGATTTTTCCAATACCCGGTTACCGTCGGCATCCAACAACGGATTTCCATCGGCATCCACGGCAGTCGGTGTCATAATATTGTTAAAATGGCTACCTCTTGCAAATCCGGTATATCCGGTCAGGTCTGTGCTATATGCATTGTGATAAACCGGTAAAAAAGAGGGAGTACGATAGAAATCAATAAAGTTATTTTTCGGACGTTCCGTCTTGCTATATGTACCGGATATATTAACACCCACCGTAGCTATCTTTGAGAGTTTGGTATCCACTTTAGTACGGAAATTCAGTTTGTCCAGTGAATTGTTGAGCATCACCCCCTGGTCTTTAGTATAGGCCGCTGAAATAAAATATTTCGTCTCTTTGCGTCCGCCCGAAACACTCATCTGCACATTCGTGATACCTGCCATATCACGCAAGCCCTCTTTCTGCCAGTCGGTAGTCCCCATCTGGCTTTCCAAATAAGCAGCCCCGCGAGCAGCACTCGGTACTTTCGGACCACCTAAGGCAGCTTCTTCTTCCAATAAGCCCAACCATTCGGAAGAAGTCATCATATCATGCAACTGATAAGCGTATTTAAATCCCTGATAGAACTTAAAAGAATATTTCGGTTTGTCCGGCGTACCGCTCTTTGTCGTCACCATAATCACTCCATTGGCAGCACGTGAACCATAAATAGCAGCCGAAGCCGCATCTTTCAAAATTTCAATAGACTTCACATCCGCAGCATTGATAGACGACAAACCACCGGATACGGGAAATCCATCTATGATAACCAACGGTTCACTATCTGCGGAAATGGAACCCGTACCGCGTACCCGGATAGAAGGAGTCACACCCACTTCTGATGTCTCATTAGAAACCGTCAATCCAGTCATAGCACCTTGCAAGGCAGTAGTGACATCACTCACCGGAACATTAATCAGCTTCTCACCTTCCAACTTTGAAATCGAACCTGTCAAATGAGATTTCGCCTGTGTACCGTAACCGATTACCACAACATCATCCAACATCTTCGAATCTTCTTCCAACGTCACATTCACAACTGTACGTTTGCCAACCGCTTCCGCCTTATCAACGTAACCGATATACGAATAAACCAAAATTGTCTTGGAATTAGGAACCTTAATGGAGTATTTACCTTCAGCGTCCGTCACAGTACCGGTAGGAACGGCAGCGTCTTTCACTGTCACCGAAGCTCCAATTAACGGACCCTGTTCATCTATCACCTTACCAGTAACTACATGCTGGGAGTAAACGTTCAATGTCCCTACCAACAACAGGAACATCATCACGACTTTTTTAAAAATACAGGAGTTGTTCATAGATTAGTGTTTTAATTTCTGTGACAAACGTAACGATTAAAATTGGTAAACCAAAATTTTGGTCTACCAATTAATATTTATTAATAATTAAATATAAGCCGCTTATAAATAACACGTTACGCGTACCTCTATATAAAAGGACAGGAGAATATTTTTACTAGAAAGCTTTACTTTGAAAGATAATATTTGTACTTTTACAGCCGAAACGGAAAAGGTCATCTTTTTAAAATATTTATATCTTATGAAAGACGAAATCAATTCGCAACCAGTTAAGCATGTAATAGAACACATAAAAAAACAAATATCAGAACGTCAGATTTTACCGGGAGAGCGTCTCCCTTCTGAGCGTAAATTATCCGAACTTTTGAAAGTCAGTCGGTCACATGTTCGCGAGGCATTGCAGAAACTGGAATTATACGGTATTGTAAAAACATATCCTCAGAGTGGAACAGTGGTATCCGAATTCTCCAAAGACCAGTTGGATACTATGATTACCGATGCATTGAAAATCAGCAGATATGATTTTTCAAGCTTGGTTTATGTACGTGTACTTCTGGAAATAGAGGTCTGCAAATTATGCGCAGTAAACCGCACAGAAGAGGATTTGAAGAATATCGAAAACACGCTTGTCGAACTGGAAGAAAAGTTTGATACAGACCTTCGTGTCGAAAAAGATTTTGCCTTTCACCAGGCCATTGCGCAAGGCGGACATAATCCGGTTATCAGTTCACTCCTGCTTATTATTACTCCCGATATTTTAAAATATTATCAAAAATACAAAGTTTGTGCTGTTCCTCAAAAAACGGTTCATGCAGAACATAGGGAAATGTTACAGAAGATAAAAGATAGGGACAAAGAAGGAATGAAAGAACTGGTGCTCCGCCACTTGGCCAATCTGATTGATTTTGCTAAAATGTCCGCGAAAGGCGATATCCCGGAATTCGAATACGGACATATCTAAGATACGTAAAAGAATAGATTTAATTAGCTGTATGCGAGAAACTATCCAGTCTCTTGTATACAGCTAATCCTATTTAATAAGCAATGTTCTATTTTTAATATTATACAAGGAAATGGCCAATTAGAAAATAACGAACCGGAAAATAAACTGCATAAATAAATGCATGAGCATACAAAAAGATGCCTAATATTGCATAAAAGCAAACAGGATATGCATCTTTCTCTATTCAGAAACCGCTCATTGCTTTAAAACCAACGAAGTGTTCCTCGGTGTGCATCGACTTGTTCCTCACCGAGGAAGCTATCGTTCCCCGGTGGAGAAGATAGAAATGGATTATTAAGAAACATTTTTATCTCTAGTTTACCATAATATATCGGAAAGGAAAAAACAATAAAATGATTAGTTATTCGGGCATCTGTTCTCCAAATAACAAAAATAATCAAAAATCTATCGCAGCTTGATTGGCATATTTTCGAAACAGCAGAAATAGAGAATCGTGTAATTACAAATGCAGGACATTTTCCTGCTTTTCTTTACCAAACTTGCAATTCACGTCCTTCTTCCAATGATTAAATATTCCTTTTTTAAGAATCATCGTTTTTTAAGAAGGTTATTGATTCCTTCAGAAGGCTCTTTCAACTTTTATCCTTCAATAGTTCTTTTGTCTTATCCGCCAAAAACAGGGGGATATTAATCAAATTACCATCTTGTTTCAAATTCAGCATTGAATAGCGAATCAGGTAAGCGGGTTGAAAAGCTTCTCATAATGAATCACACTTTTGATATCAGAAATGTGATAACTTACACATTTCTGATATGAGTTTCGTGCGAATCTACACATTATCCATATAAAACGAAAGAAAAACTCTGAATATTAGCTTGCCAACAGCTCCCTGTTTATTTAAAAGTAATCATCAACTGTTCATCAACACCTTTATCAGGTATTCTCACACTACAGACACCAGTTTCTTTATCCCAACTCCATAATACAGATTCCGTGTCATTCTCTAAATCTTCTTCCAAGCGTTCCGGTTTAGTTTTCTTTATCTTCTTTCCTTTGACAGTTATCTCTTTCGGAGCTTTCGCAGAATAAATACGGAACAACAGATTTCTCGGACCGGGGACAGTGTATCCTTTTCCTTCACGGGCAGAGACAGTCAATTCATATCCATTTGCCAGAGTACTGCAAATAATCGGTGTTTTGACAAATTCATCACGCTGGTACCCTAAGTTTTCTCCTTCATCTTCGTAAAGAGTAAAGGCAGCCTGTGCGCCTTCCTGTGCGGGGAAAATTTCAAAAGTAAGTGGATATACCGGTTTCTCATGGGTGTAGTTCATCACTGGCATCGTAGGGATGATGGAACCTTGCTTCACAAACATGGGAATAGAAGACAAGGGAGCGTCAACGGTAGTCCATTGCTCTCCGGTGTAGACCGTCTGCTTGTTGTTGTAGTCTATCCATGTGTCTTCGGGAAGATACACATTCTTTGTGCGGGCACCTTTCTTCACCACGGGGGCTACCAACAACTCACGACCGAACAAGAATTGGGCATCCGTAGAAAACGTTTCCATATCCATTGGATATTCGAGAAACAGAGGCCGCATAATAGGCAATCCTGTATCATACGCTTCGCGGGCGTAAGTGTAGATATACGGTAACAAACGATATTTCAGTTCGATAGCCGCTTTCGCGTTCTTTTCCGCTTCCGGTCCGAAAAGCCACGGTTCCACCGGATTATCTCCCTCGTGGTGAATACGGCTCAAAGGATTAAATGCTCCGAACTGTACCCAACGGGTATAGAGTTCCGCCATAGCCGGATAATCCTCAATATCCCCACAGTAACCGGTAATATCACAGGAAGAAAATGGGATTAATCCCAATCCGGCGGAAAGCATTACAGGAATCTGATTAGCCAACTGTCCCCACCCTTGCAGTACATCGTCTCCGTTTCCGCTATCACCCGTCCAACCGAACGTATAACGTTGCAATCCGGCATAAGCAGCACGAGTCATTTGGAAAACACGACGGTCCGGATTCCTCTTTTCAAATTGCTCTTTTACCACTTTGTCCCAAGTCAGGCCATAGACGTTATGGATTTCATCGTGCATACCGAGATGGTGCTTCATCACCAGGCGTTCCGTCTGCTCCTCGTTACTCCAGGCAGGTTCGCCCATGTCTGTCCAGAAGCCGGAGACACCATCGTCAATAGGTTTCTGCTGATAAGTTCCCCACCAGTCGGCTACGGCAGGCAGGGTGAAGTCTACCACTCCGCAGTTTCCACCCCACGGCCAGGGCATATCGTAGCTTTTACCGTTCGTACTGTCCTTTACAAAATAGCCCAGACGGTCTGCTTCTTCCCATTGTTTTTTGTTGGCTTGTGCAATTACCGGGTCTTGAGATACGACTACCTTAAAACCCATCTCTTTCAAATCCGAAAGCATCTTCCTAGGGTTTTCATAGTTTCCTTTGCGCCACTCGAAATCCTGCAAATATTCTGTCCAGCCGATATCCTGATAGATAATATCACAAGGTATTCCCCGTTTCCGGTAGCCTTCGGCTATCTCACGACTTAGCTTTTCACTTGTCAACAGACCGCGGCATTGAGCAAAACCCAACGCCCATTTCGGCGGCATGATAGGTTTTCCGGTCAGTCCGACGTATTGGCTGATGATTTCTTTATAGTCTTTACCGAAAATAAAGTAATATACCATTTCCCCGTTCGGCGCTTCAAAGCTGTAATAATCACGGCTTTCCGTTCCGAATTTGAATTCCGTCTTATAGGTGTTATCAAGGAAAATACCATACCGGTAATTGCTCATAAAGAAAGGAATACTCTTGTAAAGAGGATCTTCTACCACGCTATAGCAAGGTTTGTCACTATTCCACATCTTATAAGACTCGCCACGACGGTCCATCTTTCCCGCTTTCTCACCAAGTCCGAAGAAGTGCTCGTCACGACGAAGCACTTTATATTCCACCTTCTTCGTTCCTTCACTGACATGGCCTTTATCGGCATAATCACTAAACAGGAGTTTCTGATATTTATCGAATATCTGAAGACTCATCGGAGATTTATTCACCCGGATACGCAACTTCGGAGTAAATATCTCGTAACAGGCCGCCTGTTCATCCACATGAATAGTTCCTACCTCTTCCAGTTCTTCATTAATCACTGCAAACGAAGCATTTCTTCGTTGCAATTGCCCGTCGGGTGAGAACCAGATTTTCACGACGGAAGAGCTGCAAAGTTGCAATTGCAAGGCGGCACTGTCCGCCAGGTGAAAAGTCACCTGACGTCCCTGCTGTGTAAAAGAAGTGCATGTACGTGTCTCATTTTCCGCCCAAACCCATGTTGGAAATACCAGGCACAACACCCATACCCATAATCTATATCTAATCATCATACCTATCATTTTAGTTATTCTGTAGCAACCGCTTTATTCAGCCACAATCATCGTCCAATATTTCAGGGAAGGCAATGTAAATGAGACAACCCCGTTCTCCTGTGTAAAGGCCAATTCCTGCAAAGCTCCTCCGTGTACATCCGGCGACGCTACCCACAGCTTATTCACCTTTGCCGACAGATTCATTTGCAAAGCTGCTTTTGTAATCAGAGCCGGTTCCGGCATCGTACCGTCCACATCTCTCCAGCTAAGACTGTTCGCTTGTGAGAAGTTAAGAAGATGTATCACTTGCTTGCCACCTACCTGCTTGGCATAAGTAGTAACTGATCCCTGTTGAGGAGGCCAACTATTCAATCTCATTTCGCCATTGGTACAATTCATGGAAACACTATTCTCCGTACCACCGTCACGAAGCAGATTCTGATAAGAAGTCAGAAAATCATAATAACGAACCATCTCTGTTTTCAATTCTTCGCTCATTGTCAGGTTCTCATTCGGAAAGTACTCTTTGCACAACATGTGATCGCCTCCCAACTCAAGGTGCGAACCACCCAAAGCAAACATGACAGCATCTGTCAATAAGACACCCGGCGTATTAAATTCTCCTCGGTTATTCGCTTTATTATAATTCATATAAGCTGCAAAAACCGTATTCAACTGATAATTGCCATAGACTCCATTTTCATAAAGAATGGCTTTCAGATTGGTAAAATCAGCCTCATCTGCCCACACCTCATTATAGAAGAAATCAACTTTACCTGTCTCCCCTATCTGACGGGCACCGTAACGGCTGACCGCATTCATCACCAAACTCTTGTCCGGATGAGCCTGCTTCGTCGCTTCAATAAAAGAAGCATATCCCTCACGCAGATTGACCGGAATACCGTTGTAATTGTACAACGTGCTGCGTCGTCCCAACTGGTCTATCTGATAGCCGTCGAAGGCAAAGTTCACATATACATCATCATTCCTCTCGTTCAAATATTTCTGCCATTCCTTATTAGAAGGATCTACCAGATAAATATTACTTTTCCATCCGCCCGGCAGATCATGACTGTCTTTAGTAGTGTGAGAAGCATCCTTAAACAAATACCATTCCTCCTTCACCCCGTCCGCAGCGGCATCCTTCAACGCCCCAAAACAAAGATTGTAAAACATAGACTTCATACCGAAACGATGCTGCGCTTCAATGTAATTCTTCACAGAACTTGTATAAACCTCCCGGTTAGCGATGTCCATATATACTTCGTCCAACTGTGTGCGTGTACCGCCCAACGGCCAGTGATGCTTATTATGCCAGTCCTGAAACTGTACCCAATTGATGTGATGACGATTCAGATACGCCATCTCTTCCTGTGTCTTTTCAGCCGTCTTCTCCCGACTGAAATCAGCGACAAAACCATAACGCGGAAAACGTGCCGGATCACTGGATACATCTACCGCAATCGTACCGACAATCACATCCGTACCATTATCCTGACGGTACAGTTCCACCATATATCCTTTGAAATCAGTAGTAGGCGGTTGCCATGTCCAACTGGTACCATTTACCACCGACTCTTCTCCGACAACCTCCCCTAAAAGACGATAACGAACTTTAGTTCCGGCAGGCAACGCGTCATCTGCTGTAAATACCACTTTCTCCCCCGGTTTATAGAAAGCCTTATCCGTAGACAGGTCCACACTTAAATCCGATGTTACCGGAGTCACTTCGGTGACACTGCCCGAAGCTCCTCCATTCTCCTGGTTCGACCTATGATCGTCACTGCAAGCCATACACAGGAAAGCAGCCACCAAATATATTATTTTCTTCATCTTGAATTCTTGTTTTATTGTTTCACAATCGAAATCGTCTCTTTCAACTGGTCAATCGTAATCCGATAAGAACCGGCTTCCTGAATATTCCATTTATAATCCAAACTACCCAAATCTGTATCCGGATACATACTGCTCAATTCCGCATCCGACTTAGCAACAAACAATGCCGTTTCTACTTCTCCCGTCGGAGCCTTGTTGCTCTTATCCGCCATAAACCAATCCCCGTTCCAGTCTGACTGTTTATCGCAGGATATCTTCATCTCACCTGTTTTCAGTGTGCCGCTCCAGGTAAAGATGTAAGGACTGTCGGCACTCTTCGTCATCGGAGTAGCATTGCCTAAATCCCATCCGTTCGGAGTTGCCTCACCCACCAGATACAGCCCTTCGTAAGGAGTGAACGGACGCATCAGCATCTTTTCTTTTCCTTTACCTGTATAGAACCATACTTTATAAGGCTTGCCACATTCGGCTTCCTTCATCTGCCATTTATTATCGTCACCTCCAAGCACTACTGATGTCGAAGTGTACGGAGCATTAGCCATGGTAGGATGGAAGAAAGCATCCGCCTGACCGAAATCTGTCACAGAAGCGAATTTAAATTCTCCGTCTGCCTTCCAAGGAATCACAGCTCCATAATGGAACAGGTTCATCTGAACAGCATCTTTAGACAGTGCTTCAAATCCCCAACCATTGTTACCCGTAAACGAACCGACAATGAAAAATTCTTCATATCTCCAGCCAATATCTTCTGTTTCGGTAAGTGTCAACGTCAAGTCGAGCAGGTTTGCTTTTACGATATAAGTTGCTTTTTCACTGATTGTGAACTGTTCGTCCGGTTGGTCATCCGATGTACGGTAGGTCAGTTTGAATCCTTCTTCGGCTGTAGCATCGCGGTTGTACGATGGCAGGAATTCTCCTAAGGTCGTTATAAACTTAAACGATCCGGCATTCAGCTTTCCCATCCATGTAAATTGTCCGTTATCCGTACGTTCCATTGCCGTTGCGTTATCGGCGCTCCATCCGTTCGGAGCAGCATCACCAATCAGGTAAAGCGTGGTAGTAACCGGCTGGTAGGTAGTCACTGTAAAGGCAGTCGTCGCAATCTGCTTCTGATCTTCCATTCCGGCAACGACGGCTGTGATACGTGCTTCCAACTCCGCTTTCACGGCATAACCGATACCGAACTGCGTATGCAGAAATTGGTTAAGTTCTTCCACTTTCTTAGTCCATTGATACGTTCCCGTACCCAAATCTACCGAATAAGGATTCGCAAAGTCCGTTCCGGCTTTCGCCAGTTCCAGCGTATAAGAGATACGGTTACCGCTTCCATAATTCGTTCCGGTAGTCCATGAAAGCGCCAGCGCCTCCTGACTATGGTTCTTTTCGTTCAACACCAACTCCTGCTGATTCACCGAAAGGGTGAGGGTATCATGTCCTTTATCTGTCTCCATATAATCCTCGGTACAAGCAACCATCGTTCCACCGATGAAAAGAGAGCATAACAACTGATATATATATTTCTTCATCATATTATTTGTCTAAATGAATGATTATAAAACGGATTAATAACCGGGATTTTGAGTCATCAGGTGATTGGAGTCCATCTCCGTCTGCGGAATAGGCAACAGGAGACGTTCTTTGGTCACATTATTCTTACCGATAGATTTCAGGAATGTCAATGCATAATTTCCATTATCAACCCGGATCATATCGAACCAGCGATGTCCCTCAAAAGCAAGTTCCATCCGACGTTCGTGAATAATCTTTTCTCTCATTTCGGTCTGCGTCAGAGTAGTCGGCAGCTCTGTCAGTCCGGCACGCTTACGAACGATATTCAATGGTTCGGCAGCCTGATCCGGATGTCCCTGCTCATTCAAAGCTTCCGCTTTCTTCAGTAAGACATCCGCATAACGGTATACTACAAAGTTGTTGGGGTTGGTATTATACTCCGGAGAGACGGTTTTCGACACAAGGAACTTACGTACGTTATAACCCGTATTCGACCAGGAACGTCTGTATTCCATACCGTCAAAAGCAGGACAACCCTGATACAACACAGTGATGTCTTTCCGCAAATCACCGTCTTCGTATTGCTTGAAGAACTCTTCCGTAGGCAGGTTCCATCCATAAGCACCGGCTACCATACCCGAATTACGAGGCCCCATGAAGGTAGACAGCCAGGATGACTGGTTATCACCGCCCCAGAAGTCATATTCCGTACTACCGGAGTATTGCACTTCGAAGAGAGATTCTGCACCATTATTGATCGTAGCATTAAAGTTATCGGCATAATTGCATTGAGTCAGATCATATCCCATTGCAGCAATGTTATTGCACAAGGTCACTACTTCATTGTAATAGTCACGATGATTAGGAGCCAGTGTCAGGTAAATATCCGCCAGCATAGCCATTGCAGCCTCTTTGCAGGCACGTCCCCTGTTGGCATCTCCATAACTGCTTTTCGGAGGAAGCATAGTCACTGCATTCTTGCAGTCGGAAAGGATTTGAGCATATACCTCATCTACCGTATTACGGGCAATATCCGCAGATTCTCCCGGTTCAAACGGTTCCAAGCGCAAAGGCACCCCTCCGTACAAACGAACCAGAATATAATAATAATGTGCACGCAGGAAATAAGCCTCACCCATGCACCGGGTCTTTATCTCATCGGAGATAGATGCTGAAGGCAGATTGGAAAGCACGATGTTGCAACGTCCGATCCCAACCCACGGAGAACGCCATACATACAAAGCAAAGCCGTTGTCGCTCTGGGCTATGAAGTTGGAAGCCTGAACAGTCTCCAAACCGTCAGTACCTCCTCCGGCTCCTACTTCACTGTTGCCTGCGATGATGTCGAGGCTCCAAATACGCTGGTTATACATATTAGATGACTGAAGAGTCTTGTAGCAGGCAGTAGTCAATGCCACAGCAATCTCGTTCGTCACTTCCGATTCGGGATCGACGCCATATTTGGGATATTTATCCAAGAAATCGTTGCACGATGTCAATGCCAGCACGGCAGACATAAATACCAAAGTTATTATCTTTTTCATATTCTTTCTCCTGATTTAAAAGTTAAAGTTCAAGCCCATACTGAAGGTACGTGAAATCGGGTAACGGCTGCTGTCGATGCCATTAATATCAACTTCCGGGTCGAAGCCGGAATATCCGGTGATAGTTGCCACATTCTCGCAAGAGAAAGAGATGCGGGCATTTTCCAGTTGAATCTTTTGCATCCACTTTTTGGGCAGTGTATACGAAAGCGTGATGTTCTTCAGACGGAGATAGGAACCGTTTTCCACAAACCTGTCGGATACACGGCAGTTCTGGTTCGGGTCTCCCCAAATGGCGCGGGGCATAGAGTTGCTGGTTCCTTCACCCGTCCAGCGGTTCAATACGGCTGTGGTCTGGTTGTAAGCGGCTGCCATTCCTTCGTTGTCAACATTGTTGGCGTTATAAATCTTGTTTCCCGATACGCCTTGCAGGAAAACGGAGAGTTCCCATCCCTTATAAGAGAAATTATTGCTTAAAGAGAAGAACCAGTTCGGATTCGGGTTACCGATAACGGTACGGTCTTCATCGTTGATGACTCCATCGTTATTCAAGTCCCGGAAACGGATATCCCCCGGAGCTGCTCCCGGTTGGGTGGCGTGACGGTTTACTTCCTCCCAGTTTTGGAAAAGTCCGTCGGTCACGTATCCGTAGAATACATTGATCGGATAACCGGCTCTAAGCATAGTCACGTATGAGTTACCCAGCTGATTGATAAACATCGGAGTTTCGCTGTTCAGGTCCAGAATTTCATTCTTGTTATAGGTAGCCGTTAAAGCAGATTCCCAAGAGAAAAGACCTTTCAGGTTGATGGTGCGCAGGGTCATTTCCACTCCTTTGTTACGCATTTTGCCGGCATTGGTAAAGGTTTCAGTAGTATCTTCAAAACCGGAGGTGATAGGGATGGAAGCTTTCACCAACATGTCTGCCGTCTTTTTGATGTAGGCATCCAGCGAAAGGTTGACACGTGAATTGAACAGGCTCATATCCACACCGAAGTTGGTTTGGCGTACCTCTTCCCAATGAATATTCGGATTGGAAAGGGTGGTAGATACCAAAGCGGTAGAGTTGTTGTTGCCGAAAGGATAGACTCCTGTATTATAGGAAGCAACAAAGCCGTAGTTACCGATTTCCTGATTACCGGTCACACCGTATCCGATACGCAGTTTGAGGTCATTCACCGGAGAATTATCTTTCGGAAACCATTCTTCCTGCGAAATACGCCATGCCAGAGAAACGGAAGGGAATGTTCCCCAACGGTTGTTCTTACCGAAGCGGGAGGAACCGTCACGGCGCACAGTGGCTGTAAGCAGGTATTTATCTTCGTAAGAATAGTTGAGACGTGCCATCAGAGAAAGCAGTGCCCAGTCGCTCTGGCTGCCACCGATACTATACATCTTCTCGCCGTTGTCCATTTCATGGATATTATCAAACATGAAGATATTCTTTTGAGCATTCAGGTAATCATAGTTGTTCCACTGGGCGGAAGAACCTGCCATCACACCTACACGATGTTTTTGGGCGAAAGTATGGTCGAATACAAAATAATTATCCCACAGGTAGGTAAATGATTTGTTGTCACTCTTATAGCGGGAAGATTCTTCTACCGGATTCGGTTTCCAGTCGTAAGCCGGAGTAAAGTTGTCAACAAACCAGAATTTGGCATCATAACCAAAGGTACTTTTCAACTTCAACCATTTGGTAAAGGCAATCTCTCCGGTGATGTTTGCCAGAAAGTTATATCCTTTTGTCTCGTTCGTCATCATATACAACGTACCGATCGGATTGCGGACACTTCCATACCATTGCGCTTCCTGTCCGGGACCGCTCCAGTTACCGTCTTCATTCTTCACCGGCTGGGTGGGGAGTGCTTTCATCGCATCTCCGATGCTATAGCTTCCTCCTTCTTTCACGTCCGTACTGAATGTCAGGTTAGTAGTGAACTTCAACCATTTATTGACCTGGGCATCACTATTTGCCTGGAAATTGAAACGACGGTAATTAACGCTTTCCACGATACCGGACTGGTCGAGGAAACCGCCGGATACATAGTAATGTGCCTTTTCCGTACCACCGGAATAGCTAACCGAATAGCTTTGTTTCACTCCCGTACGTAGCATCTCATCCAGCCAGTTCGTTCCTGTTCCCAATAAAGAAGGATCTGCCCAATAAGGGTTTGTATTATCATCATTATTAGACAGCATATCATTGCTCAAAGCGGCATATTGCGCAGCATTCAGCATATCGGGTACTTTAGTAGCGTTCTGAATAGCCCAGTTTGCGTTTACCGTTACTTTTCCGGCACCTTCGGCACCACGTTTGCTGGTAATCATCACCACACCGTTGGCACCACGCGAACCATAGATAGCTGTTGCCGAAGCATCTTTCAATACGTCTACCCGTTCCACATCAGCCATATTTAAGGAAGACAATCCCAAGTCGGTAGGAATTCCGTCAATGACAATCAGCGGGTTACTGTTATTGATCGTACCCAAACCACGGATTTTAATGGTGACATTATCACCCGGCTTACCGGCATCGATTATCTGCACGCCGGATACTTTTCCCTGCATTGCCTGACCGATATTAGCTACCGGAGAGTCTTTGATGTCCTTCACTCCGACAGAAGATACGGCACCAGTCAAATCGCTCTTTTTCATTGTTCCGTAACCTACTACAACAACTTCGTCCAATACTTCCGTATCTTCCTGCAAGGTTACTTTCAACGAGTTTTTCCCGTTCACCGGAACAGTCTGCGTTTTATAGCCGACAAAAGAGATAGTCAGCGTGCTGTTAGCCGGAACGCTTAATGAGAAATTACCGTCTACATCGGTTATCGTACCATTCGTTGTACGTCCTTCCACCACACTGGCACCGATCACCGGTTCACCTGTGGCATCTACTACATGTCCTTTTATTGAAATCTGTTGTGCGAATGCACTAAGAGATAGGAACAAGCCCCACATTATTAATAAGAGGCGGCGTTCAAAGCCTTTCGACTTCATACTCTGTTTCATGTACATTAATTTAAAGTTAATATTAGGGTTACTTTTGTTTTCGTTCTCTGTGTCATTGCTGAAATGACCGTGAAACAAAAGTATCCACATTTCATACTGCTTCTTTGAGCAGATAGCAAAAATATAGTGATTTACACAGTATCTCACAGCATAAACCACTAAATATAAGAACGTTATAAAATAGAAGTCAGACTAAAAAAGTAGTGGTTTTCTTATTCTTCCACCTTCCCTATTTGCATTACTTTAGTCTCAAATTCATCTCTTTCTCCCAAAGCTTTGTTACGGACACGGGTCCGGTAATTATAAATGGTAGTCACGGAATAACGGAGGAATTGCGCTATCTTGGTACTGTCCGTAATCCCCAGCCGGATAAGGGCAAAGATACGGAGTTCGGTGTTCAACAGTTCTCCCGGTTTGGGTTGCATGGGTTCTGTGAGCAGCGCATTAAATTCCTCCACAAAATTGGGGAAGAGTTGCAGGAAAGTCATGTCGAAGTTTGCATAAAACTCTTTCAGTTCTTCGTCAAGGAATTGAGAAGATTTAATGGCTTTATATAGTTCTTCCACTCTTCCGGCAGCAGCAATTTTATTCAGGGAACGACGGTATAAATCCATCTTGTCGAGATAGGTGGAGCATTGATCCATGTATCGGCCGATATATTCCTCCTTGATATAATTGGCTTCCGAAAGCGTATGGTTCATCTCTTTCAGTTGCGAGTTAGAATCGTGAAGTTCTTCGTTCAGTTCTTGCAACAACGTATTGGTATCAACCACTTCGCGACGTGCGGCAGCAACCTTTTTCATCTGCTTGTAAACGAAGAAAATGGCAACCAACAAAAATACGGAAAGCAAACTGATACAAATCAATGATACTTTCATCTCCTGTTGCTGCCGTTTGGTTTTCAATTGGTAAGCCTGGTCAATGATAGGAAAGACTTGCGAGATTTCTAACGTACGAAGGCGGGCATTACAAAGAGTGGCATCCTCTAAGGAGCATTTCAGGTAATTGTAAGCACGGTCAATATCCCCTTCATCGTAGACAAGGGAAGCGAGTTTGCGCAAAGATACATATTCCTTTACCGCCGATTTCAGGTCGGCAATGGCCGAAAGGGCCAGGTAATGTTTTTGCCCCTGCTTGTCGCCTTTCAACCGGTAACCCTCGGAGAGAGTATAAGTAAGCATTGCTTTTGAATGGTCATCCAAAGAAGGTTTGTTGTAATATTCCATCAGCATACGGATGGCTTCATCGTATTGAGCATGTACGATGCACTTATCCGCCATCACCAATACGTGTCCCAAAGAGTCGGAAGCGTTGACCTGCAGAAGAGAGTCACGATACAGATCCGTCATTCGATAATACTCTTTCTTGACTTTCTCCGTAACGGCATAATCTCCCATCAATCCATAAATAGTGCGATACAGATGATAATAGTAACCATAGAGATAATCGGGCAGCGTTTTCTTATCAATCTGCCCCAATAGTTCCAACGCTTCTTTATACATTCCGGTAGTTCCCATCACTTCCGCCATATTCATGGCAGCATCATCCAGATAATCCAGTTTATCCATGCGATGCGCCAGTTCCTCTTTCCGTTGAGCATAGACAAAAGACGAATCCAGATTATAAGCCCGGTATTCATCGAAAAGACGTCCGCAAAAACCATATCGTTGTTCATCGGAAGTAGCCTCCGCCAACAATTTCTTCAGGTCAGCGATACGCGCCTCCTTTTCCGCTCCATAGGTCTGACGATTTTTAATGATACCATCAATCTCACGAAGTAACGCATCGGTACTCTTATTATCTTTTGCATAAAGCAGACCGGAAAGGACGATTGTCACAAAAATCAGAATCACTTTTTTCATAGTGCCGTATGTATTATAGTTGCAAAGATAAAAGTCTTTCAGAAACTTCCGGCTTTCAGGAGAAAATTACTGCAGACGGAATGAACAATCTTGTATTAAAACAGGAAGCATTACAAATTTATTATGAACATAATTTTTATATTTATAATAATGTTATCGTTGGAACAACCATCAATATACAGATAAATTCAAAAGTATGTATTCACAGCAAATTCAAACTGTTCTATAAATATTTTCTTAAATGGATATATATTATTTTGTTCATAGAAAACTAACATAGCTTTCTTATAGTCGATAGAATCAACTGAACGAAATGATAAAGGACAATAACCGTTGGCTATAAGTATTGCATTACTTGTTATACGGGCAGTACGTTTATTACCATCAGCAAATGGCTGAATGTAAGATAACAGAACTAAAGCTAGGAAAGCTTTATCAAAGATACTCTGCTTATTATTAATTAATTGACAAGTGTCTTCCATAGCTTCTCTTATTTGATATTCATTATCAAGTGGACGATAATTCGTACCCGTAATACCAACACGCCGAGAACGAATATGACGCTCAACTCCCAGTTCTTTAATAAGGATACTATGAATGTCTTCAATCTTTCTTATTGATAAATACTGAAGATAATCAGGATTATCTAAAATAAAATCAAGAGCTTCCTTGTGATTTAGTAGCATAATGGCTTCTTCTTTAGTTTTACCTTTTGCTTCTTCTTTTTCCAGCAAAAGTCTTTCCGTTTCAAGAAGATTATATGTGTTCCCTTCAATTTGAGAAGACTTCCAACTAAGATCCACACCTAACCTTTCCATTTCTTTCCGGTACTCTCCGTCTGTCATTTCTAATACATTTCTTCTAAACGTTTCTTGAAGAGCCGTTAAATGTTTCCGTTCGTCCATCGTGAAAGGGTCAACATTAGGCAATATATCAGGAATAAGGCTGAAATTGAAAGCTTGTTGAATTTCACGCTCATCAACTTCTTTCCGAAAGTATGATTCTAAGTCGAAATAACTTGTAACAAACGTTTGTGGTGTTAGTTTATAACATGTGGCAGGTCCTTGCCCTATGACTTCAATACTTCCAGCGGAAATCATGGCAGCTAATAAACGCTTGAATGTGGCGACACTTACTTTAGTATTCACTCCCTCCATTAATTCTGACCTAGAAGATAGAGGATGAAAACGAAGATATTGTTGAATTTCTTCTTCCATTGCTATTTAATTGATTATATCGGCTCAAAAATACATAATATTATTAATATATCGGCTCAAAATGAGCCAATAATTACAGTGTATAGGACTCTTTTGAGCCGATATGAAAATCTTCAGCTACCTGTTAGTAGTCTCATATTGTTTCTGCATTGCTTTGATCTATTCTTCAGAATTCTTATTTATCACAGCAATTTTATCCTGTAATTCTTTATTCTGGATTTCAGATAATCTCATCTGTTCAGTATGGATCTTCTGACTGTCCTCTGTGGTGAAATAGTTCATTTACGTACGGGTTTGGCTCATTCTCTGTACGGTTTTGAATAAAATAATGGAGTATTCTGGAAACGTTGTGGTAAATCTGAAAAAGATGATTGAGTTTTTAAGATTCCCCGTTATCTTTTTATTATAAGATATGGGTCCAGGGTGAGGGGTGGTGAGGGTAGATTTATAACTTTCGTATTTTTTTTTGAGGATAAAAAAGGAGATAGTATAGAAAATAATAAAATAAAAGGTTATAAATCTACCCTCACCACCCCTCACCCTGGACCCATTCATTAGCGCACCGTTTAACTCGTTTCTATGCACTAATGAGGTAAATACAGTTTTTTGAAACGCTATCCAATAGAATGATTATATTTGCATTTTGATATAAGAAACAAATTACAAACTATTAATCAGTAAACCATGAGATTCAGCAACGTAAGATTATTAGTGAAAGACTTCGCCAAATGCTTCAAGTTCTACACCGAACAACTCGGATTAGAGCCATCCTGGGGAGATGAAAATAGCGGATATGCCAATTTTAAAGTAGCTGACGGGATAGAAGGCTTCACCCTTTTTGTATCCGACTGGATGGCACCTGCGGTAGGCAATGCAGATAAGCAACAGCCCGTTGCGATGCGTGAGAAATTAATGGTTTCATTCAGTGTAGATAACCTCGACGAAACTTTTGCCGATCTAAAAGCAAAAGGCGTGACGTTTATCACCGAACCTGCGGATATGCCCGATTGGGGGATGCGTACCCTATACCTGCGCGATCCCGAAGAAAACCTGATAGAACTCTTTACCCCTCTAGCACCGGAGCAATGTAGCCAGGAGCTCCTCGAAGAAGATAAGAAATTTCAATAAGAAAGTTTGTTATAAAGAAATGTGCCCATACGAGTGAGCCGGAAAAATGATAGTTAATGAGCCCTATAGTGACATCGCTATGGGGCTCATACATTAACTTGATATTGCAGATATTCACTTGCCTTTCAACTTTATAACAAGAAACTCACAAAGTAGAATATGAATCTGATTAATAAGCCCTCAACCCATAATCGAATCTCATCTTCTTGCTATCTTTCACTTCGATTTTCAACAGATTACTTCCTTTCCGCAAGTAACGGCTGTAATCGCTGATATTATATTGATTATATTGCCTGGTCTGCTTTGCCTCCTGCGCAAAGACTTCTACACCATTCAGCCAAACTTTGGCTTCTCCGGCAACATTCAGCCATAAAGACAGATGATTGAAATCCTTATCCACCTTAAAAGTAGCTTCTGATACTACCGTAGAACGAGGGGGACAGTCGAAAGGCAAAGAAGTCATTTTCAGCTCCTGACCGTTCAGACTGACAAGGCGGGTATTCTTGCTTCCATTCTGACCGTCTGCAATCAAAGTAACAGCTTTCGCAGGGGTGATTTCATACAAACGGTTGTGCATCAGGTGCAACAAGCCTTCCGGTATTTTAGTTACTTTCCGGTCGTAAGTAATCAGGCCGTTCACTTCTCCTTCCACATCAGTGGTTTGTGTATAGACTGCCGCACTCAATCCTTGGGCAATCAGCGTTTCCAAATCATATACCAGACGGCCGTAACTATCAATCAGAGCCATTGCTCCGTCTATATTCTTATACCCCCAGTTCCTCATATTCGGATTCCAGATATGTTCCTTGATCGCCCAGCCATAGCCGCCGAATTCTCCCAGTACGGAAATGCGGTTGCCGTTGTTCTCCGGCAGAATCATGGAAGTGACAGGATAATTATGTACGTCGTACATATCGCCTACGCCTCTGTCCGTCCAGCCGGTCACTCCGTTTATCAGGCGTGTATCGTCGTATTTTATCACTTTATTTACGATTTCCACCGTGTTGTGCTGTCCCCATCCTTCATTGAAAACCACCCAGGTAGTGATACAGGGATAGAAACGGAGACGGTCGATCATCTCGAACATTTCTTTTTGCCATTGGCGGGTGTGTTCTTCGGGAGCGTTCCAATCAGTAGTAGCCAACGGATTGACGTGTTCCTCCTTCTTCCTTGACGTAGCAAAACCGGAAACCATGTCTTGCCACATCATCAATCCCAGAGAATCGGCGTAATAATAATATTGCTCCGGTTCTACTTTGATATGTTTACGGATCATATTGAATCCCATCTTCTTCAACTGCACCATGTCCCACAGCATCGCTTCCTCGGAAGGAGGAGTCAACAATCCGTCGGGCCACCAGCCTTGATCCAGCGGACCGTATTGGAAGATGGGTTGGTTATTCAGGCAAATACGGTTGTATCCACATTCATCTTTACGGGCATCTACTTTTCTCAAGGCAAAGTAACTCTTTACCCGGTCTAAAACACGTCCTCCATTGGATAAGACAATATTCAAATGATACAGTTTCGGAGATTCGGGAGACCATAAGACAGCGTTCGGAACGTCTATCTCCATCGCATTAGTCAACTTCTGTTCCACCGTCTTGATTACTTTGCCATCATCCAACACTTCTATTTTCACTTCTTCATTGCCTTTGGCTCCGGCTATATCGAAAGCCAGCTTCACGGATTTTCTTTCAATATCAGTGGAAGGAAGTACCTGACGGATATAGGTTTTATTCACCGCTTCCAGCCACACAGTTTGCCAAATGCCCGATACAGGCGTGTACCAGATACCTTCCTGATTAAGTTGTTGTTTCCCTCGGGAAATAGATTCCGTGTCCGTCGGGTCGGTGACGGCTACTTCAATGCTTTGAGGACCACTCTTCTTCAGATATTTAGTAATATCGAACGAGAACGGGTTGTTTCCTCCTTTATGCGTACCGACCAACCGGTTATTCACCCATACTTGACATTCATAATCCACTGCTCCGAAATGCAGGATAGTAGACTTATTCTTCCAGGAAGGATCTAAAGTGAACTCACGTTGATACCATAATCTATCCGTAGGAAGAAATGTTTTCTGCACTCCGGACAGAGATGATTCAATCGCAAACGGGACCAGAATTTCCCCTTCAAAGGAAACATTCTTCCGGGGCGTGTTCTGATCCGTTACGGCATACTTCCACAATCCGTTCAGATTGATCCATTCTGCCCGTTGCAACTGTGGTCTGGGATAACTTTGCCACACATTTTCCGGCATCACCTGTTCAGCCCATACTGTTTTAATTTTATCTCCTTTAGGCTCCCATGCATGGGTAAACACCTGCGACATGGCTCCTAAAGCCAGAGTTAGTAAGATTCTCTTATCCATAAGCATTAGCGGGTTTTATATTCTTTAAAATCTTTCCGTCGATTCTTATTGTAGGTATTCCACATTTTCTGGAAATACAAGACATCGCTCTTGTCCGCCCATTCGAAATAGGCTGTTTCCAATTCTTTTGCCATTTCAGGATATTTGCCGATCAGGTTGTGCTGCTCGGTACGGTCTTCCTTGATGTTGTACAATTCCCATTCATCTCCCTTAAAATTGGCCGAAACCAGCTTCCAGTCGCCTTTACGCACCATGCGGTTGCCTTCATGCTCTGCATAAATATACCTTTCGGGCATCTTCTTCCCTTTCACAATCGGGAGGATGGATTTACCTGCCGTAGGCAGAATCGCTCTTCCCTGATATTCTTTCGGATAAGTGGCTCCTGCCAGTTCCACACAGGTAGACATGATATCGGAGAATTGTGCAGGCTGATGATCCAGTCCGCCTTTGTTCTTCACCTGATTCCCCCAGGAAATGATACATGGGGTTGAGATACCTCCTTCGTGAGCATAATGTTTATACAGCGTGAACGGTGTGCAGCAGACATTTGCCCAGCCTGTACCGTAATGATGATAGGTTCCGGGCAAACCCATTTGGTCGAGTTCTTCTCCGGTATGGGTATGGTATTCGACTCCGGTCTGTTTGTCGAAACCGAATTCGTGCCATTCGGCACAAGCTCCGTTATCGGACATAAACATGATAAACGTATTGTCTAACTCACCGTTCTTCTTCAATTCATCTACTACCCGGCCGATGTTCGCGTCCATCACATCTACCATAGCGGCAAAAATGGACATACGGCGTGCGAGGTCGGTCTGCTGATCTTTCGTCAATGAGTCCCATGCCGGTAGCGGATGCGTTTCATCTTCAAACAGACTTTCGGGAACTACACCACGCGGACTAAGTGCCGGCTTTCCCTGCATAAGTTTCAGGTCCACAATCCGTTTCCAGCGGGCGTCACGAATCTTGTCCCATCCCTGCATATAGAGAGACATATATTTATCGGTCACTTCTTTCGGTGCGTGCAAAGGGAAATGGGGAGCGTTATAGGCCAGATACAGGAACAACGGTTTCTTCTCCTGATGTGCCTGGTCGATAAAGTCAATCGCATAATCCGTTATCACATTGGTAGCGTAGAAAGTTCCTTCCTCATAGTGTCTGGGCGTACGGTCTTTCGGCAAACGGGTATATACCGCCGGATTCCAGAAAGAGTTGAATCCGCCCAACAAACCGTAATACTCTTGAAACCCACGAAGAATAGGATTCGACTTATTCCCCAAATGCCACTTTCCTGACATCGCCGTAAAATATCCGGCATCTTTCAGGACTTCTGCAATCGTGACGTTATCCGAATTGGAACGGAAACCGGAATATCCTTTCGGCCAAGCAGGATGACTGCCGTCCATGTGTCCCAATCCCGTCTGATGCGGATAAAGCCCCGTCAACAGGTTGGCACGCGACGGGCAACTGCGTGCACTGTTATACATCTGCGTCATACGGACGCCATTCTTTGCCAGTTTATCCAACACCGGTGTATGAATCTCACCACCGAAACAGCCAAGATCGGAGAAGCCCAAATCGTCTGCCAGTATGATAATAATATTCGGTTTGTCCTGCGCATACGTCATCGGGACCAGAGCCAGGCTGCCTGCTATCAATAAAGAAGTTTTCATTTGGTATTATAATTAAAGTTGGGTTTGAATTTACCATTCTCATAGATCATCGGAATTAATCCGGGACGGCACGTCACTTTATATTCCGCCGCCTGTGCCCCACGCGGATTGAAGAACATGGTAGCCCACCAGTTTCCATCCTTATCCTGGAAAAGGTTGTTGTGTCCTCCTCCCGTGATGGCATTGTAGCGTTCGCTATAGGGACCATACACATTATCGGCTGTCGAGATGATGCAGTCGTAACTATAACGTGTCTTCGGCGAGGTTACTCCCTTTTTCTCGATATAGGTATCTCCCTCCGACGTACGGTGCGACCATATAGCCTGTACAAGGTGATATTTGTTATCGTATTTGAAGATAAACGCTCCTTCAATATACGGTTCCGGATTATATTTTTTCTCTTTCAATGTTTTCAGTTCCTCGGCAAATCCGCTCATATCCGGTTTCATACGGGCGATATAATGGTTGTGCCCGACAAAGTAGACAGTGCCGTCCGTATCTTCGAACAAACTTCCGTCGATATTCGGGAAGATGGCTTTGTCTTTATTACCTTCGATATTCTCGTACGGTCCTTCCGGTTTTCCGGTCTTGCTCCGCAAAATGAAAGAACCTCTCCCACCTGCCGACTCATTCATGCAGGCAACGATAAACCAGTTCTTCGCGCTTTTGATATAATGCATTTCCGGAGCCCACACTGCATGGAAGCGGTTGTCCATCGGATCACCGTTGATGGATTTCTTCTGATATTTCTCTCCTGCTTTATATACTTTCGGCTTCTTTTGCCAGGTTCCGTCTTTTTCCATCGACCATATTTGTCCTCTGGCTTCCCAGGACTTCATATCTTTGGAACGCCACAAGTACAAACCGTCGTTCCAGTCCCAGCAATGCCTCTGTCCCGGAAAGTAACGGTCGGGGGTAGAGGTGGTTCCTGTGATATAATAATAACCGTCGGGACCCAGCGTAGCCCAAGTGTCCCTCATCCAATAATCAAATGCCGGCTTTACAGATGTCGGAACACGTAGTTCCGGAGCGTTTGTATCTGCCGTTCCATATAACTGTGCTGATGCTGTAGAGATGGAAATAAATCCTGTAAACAAGATCAATCCTAATCGCAAAATCAATTTCATAAATTTCTGTTTTATGTTTACGGATACAAAAATAGGCCGTTGCGGGGCAGACTTCATGGAATCATGTTTTTAATATCCGTAGGTATGTACAATCTTCTTATTTTTTAGTGTTCCGGGTGGAGATAATTAAATGGATTCTGTTTAAAATGGTAACGTCTTTGCGGGAGAGGCAACGGGTCCTGCAAACGCAACTCCCATGCCAGTAAACGGGTCAGAAGTTCTGTTTGAATTTCGCTGTATTTCTTCTCGCCAAACAGATTATGAATTTCCGAAGGATCTTTCTTTAAATTATAAAGTTCTCCGTTACCATAATGATTCATGACCAGTTTCCAGTCATCCTTTCTTATCATGCGTGAGGTACCGCTTTGCGTCCAGGTGTTCAGTTCGTCGAAGTGGGCTATTTTGCCGGAAGTCAATGCTCCTTCCTGTTCAAAAGTCAAGGAGGCATCCAGTCCAACATCAGCTCCTCCGAAGCCTTGTTGTACGACCATGCTAGAGAATTCTTCTTTAGGGTAAGCTTTTCCGGTCAGCATCGGCCACAAGCTACGGCCCTGAACTCCTGCCGGTATTTCGGCACCGATGGCAGAGCAGAAGGTGGGGAAAAGGTCGGCTATCGATACGTGGCTATCCATAGGGGCAGGCTGGTTCTTAATGTGATATCCTGCCCATACCATCGGGATACGTGCGAGGCTTTCGGAAAGTCCGGCTCCTTTACGAATCAATCCGTATTCCCCCCAGTAGTCACCGTGGTCGGAAAGTACGACAAAGAGGGTGTTTTCATATTGTCCGCTGGCTTTCAATGATTCGATCAGTCTCTTGATCTGATCGTCTATCAACCGGATCATTCCGATATAGTTGGCACGGATTCGAGGCAAGTCTTGTTCCAGGTTCGGGCAGGACGCGTCTTCCAGTTGCGCCAAAATACGGTATTTCTCTCCTTTCTTTGCCAAATCTTTGCGGGAGGTCTTTAAGACGGGAAGCTTATCGGGGGAGAACATGGAGTAATAGGGTTCACATACCTGATAAGGGTTGTGAGGTTCCGGAAAAGAAACCCATACGAAGAAAGGATTTTCTTTCTGCTGCTTAATCCATGCCAGTGCTTCGTTCACGATTTTGGTGGGATGCTGTTCTTCCAGCGAGATGGGAGATGGCTCCAACCATTGCCCCCTGGCTTGCTGATTCAGGAAACGGGCAGTCTCCTTCTCTGCGGGAGTCGTCTTTTTGTGCTTTCCCCAGTGTCCGTATTCAGACCAGAAATCAAGGTCGGCAGGTTTCAGGTAAGCGTGATTCTTGCCGACCAATGCTGTTTTATATCCGTTTTCTTTCAATACGCCCACTAAGTCCTGTTGATAGGAAATGTCAGGAATATTATGATTCGTGCGTACGTGAGTGGCGGAAGGAAAACGCCCGGTGAACATGGAACAACGTGCCGGAGAGCTGGCTGGCATCACAGTGTATGCCTTATTGAACCATACATTCTCTTGCGCCAACCGGTCGACAAAGGGAGTCACTTCCAGCGGAAAACCTTCCCTGCCGCACAAATCGGCACGCTGCTGATCGGTCATAATAACCACAATATTCGGTTTGCCGGTTTGCGCCTGGGCTGATATTGTCAAACCTTGTATGGCAAGCCCTGTGATACAAAAGATTGCTTTCATTTTATTAATTTGCTATTTGACGATTAAAAAACTGTCATGACTTATATCTCGGAATAGTAAATGATAATTTTGCGGAGTGCCCTGAAAGGGCTTAATTATATAGCGTAGGGCAACGCCCTACGTAAAAACGACAATCTGAATTTGCGCCCTGAAAGGGCATAATTGTATACAGTTCCGCCCTTTCAGGGCTTGTGGCTGGTGTGTCTTTTTCGTAGGGCGTTGCCCTACGCTATGTAATTAAGCCCTTTCAGGGCACCCCAATAAATATATAATTGTAAGGCTTTCAGCCTAACTGCTAAATTCCCATTTATCATTTCAATTTAAAACGGTATACAACCATGGAAGCGGCCTCCAGTTCGAGCGGTTGATTCAGGTCCAGTCCGACTTCCGTCTCTACCGGTTGGACTTCATTCGGGGTAAACGGGGTGTTTTCTTTTCCCGGAACCAGTACCAGGCTTGTTTTATGTGCCTTGACGGGACGTTTGAAGCCGGAAACTTCCGGTTGTAGAGTGACTTTTTTATCCTGCAGGTTTATCAGTTTCAGGATATATTGTTTGCTGGCCGTATCATATCCCATCGTAACAAAGATGTTCTGCAAACCTTCTATATCCTTGATCGCTGCATCCAGACACACGTCAAACGTGTTATCCCTGAACATCTTTGCCAGATAGAAGAAGGAAGTCTTTACGCTACTGTCTACTCCATTAATCAACATCGGCAGGAAGATACGGTGTTCCAGAAAGTCCCAATGCCTCATCACCGGACGTTCGGCAAACAAAGGATTCAGATCGCCGTTGCGTTCTATTGACATACGGATGGCTCCGGTAGCCAGCAGGTTATAAGGATATTTTCCGCTAATACCCAATTCGCCGATAAATAGATCGGCAACACCCCGTTTGTAGTTATCAAAACGATAATGCTGTTCGCAAGCCCATTCGATTGAGTTATAATAATGCTCATCGAACACTTTTACATTCTTCGGGTTGACAAAATTGGGAATATCTTTCCGTTTGTCGTCATTCTCTCTTCCGACTACACGGATGACACTATTGGCTATATAAACCAAGTCGGGGTATTTGGCAGACAACGCCTGATAGATTTTTTCATAACGTTCCCAATACACAGGTCCGAAATCTTCATTTCCAATCTCGATATATTTTAGCGGGAAAGGAGCAGGATGACCGTTCTTTGCCCGTTCGGCTCCCCATTTCGTAGTTGTATCACCAATGGCATACTCGATGGCATCCAACGCATCCTGGATATAAGCGTCCAGATCGACATCAATGTGTCTGAAATTCCACTGTGGACTTTGCTTCACCCAACCGCTGCAAATCATACCCGTAGGCATCACATACATCGCATCGGCTCCCACATATTCGCACAATTCATAAAACTCATGATAACCGATTCCGTCGGTACGGTAATAAGGCGCCCATTTGCTCCACTGTCCCGGACGGTTTTCGATCGGTCCGAGCGTCTTCTTCCAGTGATACATCGTTTCTTCATTGACTCCGTGTACGATGCATCCGCCCGGAAAACGAATGAAACAGGGAGCAAACTCTTTCAGATTTTGAACAATATCTTTACGGAATACGGATTTCCCCTCATTCCAGGTATCAGAGGGAAACAGGGAAACGACATCTATCTGAAATTGTCCTTTCGACATAGGCTGAATAGCAAGCATTCCGCGCTGGACGTTCTTTTCCGGTTTCAGTTCGCCCGTATATTTTGTCCAGTCCCGATTCTCTATATTCACTTCGATCACATTGCTCACCTGCTGTCCCAGTTCGTCAACTAGAAATACACGCAACGGGGCGGAATAATTCCTGCTTTTCAGAAACAGGGAAAGGCGATAAGACGTATCTGTTTTCAGATTCATTCCATAATATCCACGGTTGAGAATCAGAGCATCCGGGTGATTCGCAATATCTTCCGTAACATTCACCAGCATCGAATACTTGTTTTCCTCACTCATCGGATCTGTTTCCGTACGACTGACAAACACAGGTGCATAAGATAACGGATAAGTCGTCCATCCAATCAACGGATCGGCCTGAAACACTTTCTTCTCTTTAACACGGGGAGCCGGAACATTTTCATACAACCCGTTCTTTACTGATAATCCGGCAGGCGGTGTTGCTTCTTCAAACGAACGGTTACGTATCAGTTCGGCGTGCAGGGCGCCCTCACCCATCATTCCTATTTCCTCATAATGGAAACCGTACTTTACGGGAGCCACTTTGCGGGTTTTCGATTTATTGATGTACAATGTTCCATCGGATGAAGACGGAAAAGAACTATTCGCATATACCAGAGGTAATGTGAAGAACAGACCGATACCCAACGTAAGGGATTTTAATGTCGGATGATTCATAGCATTGTGTTTTTAGAGTTTCACATTGCAAATGTGGTCTTTTCTATCCAAGAAAAACAGAAAAATAATGCTTAATACCTGCAATCATGTATAAAAATCAGCTGCCGGACAGCAAACTGAACATGAGTGCTGTCCGTTTGAACAATTCTACGACTGTTCCAAACAAAAAAAAACGTATCTTTGGTCATGAAATTAAATCCGTAAAGCCATGAGAACCACTGCCCTTAAAATCGTCCTCTCCTTTAGTCTCGTGCTCTTAAACGCCAGCCTGTCGACAGGACAGATACAATATAATAATATACGCTTCAAACAACTAAGCATAGCCGAAGGACTCCCGCATAATACTATCAATGCGATTACCCAAGACAATCACGGATTCATCTGGTTCGGCACACGCAACGGCTTGTGCCGCTTCGACGGTTATAATATTAACCTGTTTGCACACAATGAGGCCGACAGCACCTCGCTCTGCCACGACTTTATCACCCGTCTGTATAACGATTCACTCCGCAACGTTCTATGGATCTCCACCGATCAGGGTATCTGCAGCTACGACTACCGGACGGAAGATTTTACCCGTTACCGGATTAAAGGAAATACCAAAGATGATGTTTGTTTCCTGAACACCAGTGACGGGATGCTCTTGGCGGCCTGTAGTAACGGACTCTACCACTACAATGAACAGGACAGCCTGTTCGTTCCTTTCCTTCTCAATGAAGAGAAACCGCATGTGAGATATTTTGCAGAAGACGGAGATAAAACCCTATGGATTGACACCAACAAAGGACTGATGCGATACAGTCTGGAGAAGAAACAGTTCGTTTCGCTCCCTACCCTAATCCAGCCTTTTGCACAGCAATGTAACAATGCCGTGTTGATCTCGTCCAACCAGCTTTTATTCAATACCAATAATGATTTCTTCGTTTACCACATACAAAGCAATACTCTGTGCAATCTCTCCAAAGATCTGGAAGTAAAAGATTTCCGGTGTGCGTCAACCGACCATACCGGGAATATATGGGTAGGAACGGAGTATGGCATCTTCGTGTTCAACAAACTCTACCAACTGATTGCACACTACGAACAATCCGAACGGGATTTAAGTGCCCTGAACGATTCGCCCATTTACAGTCTTTATCAGGATAAGGCCCACAACATGTGGGTGGGAACCTATTTCGGAGGGGTCAACTATTATATATTCGGCTCCGACCAGTTCCGGATATATCCATACGGAGGCAGTTTCAATCATTTGAGCGGAAAAGCAGTCCGCCAGATTATCAATGCGCCGGACAACGGATTGTACATCGCTACGGAGGATGGCGGATTGAATTACCTGAACAGTAAAAAAGAGATTACCCGCGCCGAACGGCTTCACAAACAGATGCAAATCTACGCCAAGAACATACACTCTCTATGGCTCGACAAAGATAACAGCCTATGGCTCGGACTGTTCCTGAAAGGAGCTCTTCACTATATACCGCATTTAAACCGTACGGTAGACTATAATCTATTGTCGGAAGAGGTTTCGTCCGGCTTCTGCATCATCGAAGACAAGAACGACCACGTTTGGTACGGAGGGCCTTCAGGCTTATTCCTGATCGACAAGAAAAAAGCCAATGCCCGTCCGGAAAAGATTTCACCGCTCCGTATTTTCAACCTGGTACAATTCAATGACAGCATACTTTGGGCAGGAACCCGGAAAGGCAGTATGTTCCAGATAAATACCCGTACGCTGAAAGTTACCTCACTCCCTATCTTGCCGCACACCGATCTCTATGTAACCTATATCTACCCCGATTCACACCAACGGATATGGATAGGGACAGACAACAACGGGCTTTATGTATCAGACCGCAACGGAAGCATCATCGCTTCTTACAGCAAAGAGCAGCTGGGCTCGAATGCCATTAAAGGCATCATAGAAGATGAAATGAACAACATCTGGGTAGGAACCGGAAGCGGGCTCTGCTGCATCAATCCACAGATGGAAAATATCGACCGTTATACCACAGCCGACGGACTGCCGATTAACCAGTTCAACTACTCCTCCGCCTGTAAGAAGCCCGACGGAGAGCTGTATTTCGGAACCATCAACGGCATGATTTCTTTTTATCCGGAACAGGTACGCTCCGTCAATCCTCATTTCAACATTGCCCTGACTGCTATATGGAGCAACAGCGAATATATGTCGCCCAACAACGAGAAAGCGTCCATTCCTTCCTCCATCTCCGAACTGACAGAGATTACCCTGACACACGACCAGGCCCAATCCCTGCGTCTCGAATATTCCGGACTGAATTATCAATATACCTACAACACTCAATATGCCATGAAAATGGAAGGTATCGACAAGGACTGGCAGTTTGTGGGCAACCAGCATCAGGTACGCTTTTCAAACCTGCCTTCAGGAAGGTATATTTTAAAGATCAAAGCCAGCAAAGACGGTATTCACTGGGACGAAACGGGACAAAAGGACCTTGCCATCAGAATCCTCCCACCCTGGTGGCTATCGCCGGGAGCGTATTTTGTATATGCATTGCTCTCCTTATTAATCATCTACGCCGCCTACCGATATACCAAAACGCGTATTATCCTGCTCATGCGACTGAAAACGGAACATGAACAGCGTGTCAACATGGAGAACATGAATCAACAGAAAATAAATTTCTTCACATACATCTCCCATGATCTGAAAACACCATTAACCCTGATTTTATCACCTCTACAACGATTGATCCAGCAGCCGCAGATTAGTAACAACGACAAGGAGAAACTGGAAGTTATCTACCGCAACGCCAACCGGATGAATTATCTGATTAACGAACTATTGACATTCAGTAAAATCGAAATGAAACAGATGCATATCAGCGTCCGTAAAGGAGATATCATGCACTTTCTGGAGGAACTCTCCCATATCTTCGACATCGTAGCCGGAGAACGGGAAATCGACTTTATCGTCAGTCTGGAAGATACCAAAGAGGAAGTCTGGTTCTCGCCTTCCAAACTGGAACGGATTCTTTATAATTTGCTCTCGAACGCATTTAAATACACACAACCCGGCGGATACGTCAGATTGAGTGCCAAACTGATTAAAGAGGAGAAAGAAACCATGGTTCAAATCTCCGTCAAGGACAGCGGCAGAGGAATTCCCAAAGACGTTCAGGAACAAATATTCGAGAGCTACTACCAGGTCGAAAAACGCGACCACCGCGAGGGATTCGGCTTGGGACTTTCGCTCACCCGTTCGCTCATCCACATGCATAAAGGAGAAATACGGGTAGAGAGCGAGGTCAACAAAGGTTCGGACTTTATCGTCACCCTGAACGTATCGGAGGATGCCTACGCACCCGACGAACGCTCTTCCGAAAACATCACGACAGAAGAAATACAAAAATACAACCAGCGAATCAAAGAGACAATCGAACTCATCCCCGAAAAGCTGACCAACAAAGAGAAAGACTCCGGCAGAGAATCTATCATGATTGTGGAGGATAATAAAGAGATGAATGATTACCTCGCCAGTATATTCGGTGAGAAATATGACATCATACGTGCCTACAACGGAGCGGAAGCCTGCAAGAAGATAGCCAGACAACTGCCGAATCTGATTATATCGGACTTAATGATGCCGGTGATGGACGGACTGGAATTCACGGAACGCGTCAAGCAAGATGTAACGACCAGCCATATCCCCGTTATCCTCCTGACTGCCAAAACAGATGAGAACGACCATACAGAAGGCTATCTGCGGGGAGCGGACGCCTATATCACTAAACCTTTCAACGCCAAGAACCTGGAGTTGCTGGTACAGAATATCCAAAAGAGCCGGAAACAGAATATCGAGCACTTCAAACAGGCGGAAGAACTGAACATCAAGCAAATCACCAACAATCCACGGGATGAGGTATTTATGAAAGAACTGGTAGAACTGATTATGGCGAACCTCACCAAGGAAGATTTTGGAGTAACTGAAATCACAGCCCATCTCCGCATCAGCCGTAGTCTGCTGCACATGAAACTGAAATCACTCACGGGATGCTCCATCACACAGTTTATACGGACCATCAAGATGAAGGAAGCCAAAACCCATTTACTGAACGGCATGAATGTTTCCGAAGCCTCATTCGCTGTCGGTATATCAGACCCGAATTACTTTACAAAATGTTTCAAAAAGGAATTTAATATCACTCCGACAGAGTTTCTCAAGCAATTGAAGTAATTCGCCGGAACTGGCACTTGTAAATCTCCTTATACTCTACAAAGTTTGAAAAAGAATACGTAACTTTGTAGTAATTATGAGTGAAAGTCAGAATATTGAATATAAGGAATCGTGGAGAGACGAATATCTAAAGTGGATTTGTGGTTTTGCAAATGCACAAGGTGGACGTATCTATATCGGTATAGACGATAACCAACAAGTGGTTGGTGTAGCAGACACCAAACGACTGATGGAAGACATTCCTAATAAGATTGTTAACTACCTGGACATTGTAGCTGATGTAAATCTTTTGCATAAAGAGGATAAAGACTACATCGAGATTGCCGTGCAACCGTGTAATTTGCCTATCGCTTATCACGGTATATATCATTATCGTAGCGGTTCTACCAAACAGGAGTTGAAAGGTGCAGCCTTGCAACAGTTTTTGCTTCGCAAAATGGGGCATTCGTGGGATGATATTGAAAACGAAAGAGCTACATTGGATGACATCGACCGCCAAGCTATTGATTTCTTTTTGCGTAAAGCCGTCGATGCCGGACGTATGCCTGTAGATTCATTGAATGAAACTACGGAAAAAGTACTCTCTAATCTGAATCTTATCGGTGGGGAAGGTAAGTTGCGCAATGCTGCTTTACTTCTATTCGGCAAAAATCCTGCAAAGTTTTTCACCAGTGTGCAATTTCGTATTGGGAGGTTTGGTCGTGATGAAGCCGACCTGATGTTTCAAGATGTAGTGGATGGAAATATCATTCAGATGACCGATCGCGTGATAGAAGTATTGAAATCCAAGAATGATGACCCTTTAAATGACCCTTTAAATGACCCTTTAAAACTATCATCATTAGAAAAAGACATATTAAAATTGATAGTAAAAGATAATCAGTCAACATATGATAATCTAGCCATATCTTTATCTGTTTCCAGTGCTACGATCAAGAGAGCATTTCGCAACTTAAAAGTGAATGGCTGCATTATTCGAAAAGGCTCGAAAAAGATAGGTTATTGGATGATAACAGAAAAAGGAAAATCTATTCTAAAGTAGATCGTAAGCTAATTTAAGCGATATAAACCTAACAGAATGTCTAAAAAACATCACCGGTAATCAGCCTGCAACATCGTTGATTCAGCTAATTACCGGCGACAGATAGACACCTATAATCGACTAATACCTATTCTACCATTCCTGGAAGCGTAAATCAGCTTCCGGATTCTGACGACGAATCAGTTCCTCGTCAACCTGATAAGTGACGCCACCTTTCGTGTACTTATAAGAAAGCGTAAACTTTGGCTGCTTTCCTACAAATTCCAACGATTCGGCTGCAGGATCTAATGAGGCGGACGCATCTATGATAGCAACACTTCCTCCGGCTTCGATAGTAACGCTTCCGTCCGGATTGACTGTCAGATTTACCGACTCATTATTTTCCAATGTGTTTCCGAAACCCGGTCTGCGTAATTTGTTTCTACCTAACGAAACAAAGTCGCGGGTCATATTCTGACTCAAATCCTTGTTATTGTATTCAGTCACCTGCTGGGTGGATAAGTTAGTAACTTTCCCTTTCACAAAGTATGTCCCATGATACTGGCTGACGAACTTGACAACTACAATGCTGTAATCCTTCAACTGACCGTTCACGTCGGTACTTACTTCATCCTGATTATGATCGACCAGCCGGAAAGGGATGGCATAATGCTTATCCAAAGCGGCATCGTCATTATAGAAAGCATCGGAGAAAGTCACTTTCACATCTGCTATTGCCAGATTCGGATTGCTAATTGTCATCTTGTTCGGATTAGCCAACTGATAATAGTTTTCCGGCATCAGTGTCAAGCCCGTACCCTCCAGTAAAGACGGATCAATCTCGAACGTAGCCCAATCATCGGTATGCACCTCTCTTTTACCGCCAATAGCCACTCCTACCTTTATCGACATATCTGTATCGGCTACCAGTGTCCGCAAAGGTTTTTGCGAAGCAAAGTACACAGAACTCTCATCGTAGTCCTTTTCATAATCGTCATAACAAGCAGTCATCAGAACGCTTATCAGCCCTATCCATAATATATTTAGTCTTTTCATTGTAAATAAGTATTTATATCAACAGCACGTTATTCCCAACCCTGATTATTCATTAGATTCTTATTCTTTTCCAGCTCTGCATACGGTAATGGCATGAAATAGTTTTTCACTTCATATTTCCGTTGTTCCACTTTCTGTACTTTGAAGCTGAATGTGCCATCTTCATTGCGGGTAACGGCAACACCCTCCACCTCTTCGTTCAACGGTAATACCCAACGACGCATATCAAAATAACGATGATTCTCGAAAGTAAATTCCAAGCGACGTTCGTTCTGAATCAACTTTCTGAACGAGTCCTTACTTTGAGCCATTTCATCCAGATAAAGATCAAAATTGATACCCCCGGCTTGCGAACGGATTGTTTTCAATATTTCGTATGCAGAATACAGGCATCCTTCGGCTTTCACCGTCGGGTTGCCCCAAGCCTCATTGGCAGCTTCGGCAAAGTTAAGAAGAACTTCCGATTTCCGTAACAAAGGATTGTAATGAACCGAGTTTAACGTCTGAATCGGATTCAGCATAGCCGATTTCTTGGAAACGAATTTAGCCAGATAATAACCCGTACGTGTAGCATTCTCACTAAACGAAGGAGAATCTTTTCCACCCTCGGACATATCCAACGGCTGACCGGAATCGCCAAATGTAGCACTATGATAGTAGACATTCAGCGCAAAGCGATTATCCAGTACGGCATAAAGCTGCGTCAGATCGAAATCAGGATCAGACAGATCGACACCGGAACGAACATCGGTTGCCGGATAACCATTCTTCGCATAAAAAGCCTTTACCAGATTATGAGAAGGAGTGGCACGGGCACTTCCGTAGTAGAACGGCGGGAAATGAAGGCCTTCCAACAGGTTATTATTAAAATATCTGCGGAAAGCATAATCGGAACTTTCCGTCTGAACATCGGCAATGGAGGAAGCCGTAACAGGAACATAAGTTCCGAAACCTTCCATGCCCAGAATCTTATTGATCTCTTTGGCTACCGCTTCCCATTTTGCTTGGTAAACCGTAGGGTTCAGTATTTCGAATTGTCCCATGCCGGTGATCTTCGTCACGTCATCATCCTGCATGGCAGGGCTTGCGCTATATAAAAGCGCACGACTTTTCAGAACAGCTGCCGCCGCTTTCGTGGCACGACCGATTTGTGTATTACCGAACTCCAAGTCATCTCCCTGATACACGTTCGGCAATAACTCGATGGCATTATTCAAATCGTTGACGATAAAATCGACTGTTGCCTGATAAGTAGGACGAAGAAATTCACCGTTCTGCGCGGCCTCATCCTGCGAAATAAAATGATCTGCCAACGGAATACCCAACGCTTTTCCATTCTTCGCCTTTCCGCCGTACATCTTCAATAGCTCAAAATGCCACCATGCACGCAGGAAATACGATTCACCTTCCAGACGCAGCTTGATTTGCTTGTCCACTTCCGGGTCGGTGCGGTTGTACTGCACTTGGTCGGTTAAGCCGTTTTCGAGGAAAGAGTTTACATAGTTCAGCATGTTGTACGCATTACTCCAGTTTCCGATTGGGTTGTTAAACGCTGTCATCCCACCCATATTTAATTTATAGACAGAAGAGCTGCGCAGATTAGTCACTGCATTATCGGTAGCACAATCCAGAAAGTTATCTTCAAAACAATCCGGACGGTTGGCTATGCCATTATAAGCTTTATATAGTACGCCTTGAGCAAGTTCCGGCACTCTCCAGGTATCAGAGTCTCCGATCTGCCATGTCACCTTTGTATCCAATGTGTCGTCACAAGCACAAAAGAGAAACAGACCTGCTAAAACGCAACTTCCTAATATATGTTTCATATTGCCATCTATTAATTGTTCAAAATTAAAATACAAAAGAGACTCCGCCTGTAAAAGTACGCGTCACCGGGTAGTTTGTCACACCGGCATTCAGCAATTCAGGATCCAAATCTTTCACGGAAGAAAGCACAAACAAATTTGCACCACGAGCGAAAACCTTCATCTTCTTCACGACCGAACTTGGGGAGAACTGATTGAACGTGTAGCTCAATTCAACATTCTTCATACGGAAGAAGCTTGTATTCTTCAACCAGAAAGAAGAATTGCGGAAATTGTTCTCACCGGCAGTGGTTGTCAGGCGCGGATAACTTCCGGTCGGATTGTTTGCCGGATGATAACGATCTAATGCCAGTTTAGAGTATTTACCTTCTCCATTGTTCCAATAATAAGCATTTGTTGCCCAAGTGTGAACGCCCAGTTCGGAATATCCCTGAAGATACAATCCCCAGCCTTTGTAACTTACATTGAAATCGATGCCCAATGTAGTACGTGGGAATGAGTTTCCGAGTTCCTTTACGTCACGACCGTCAATGATCTTATCGCCGTTCAGGTCTTTGTAGGCGATGTCGCCTTCCTGATAATCGGCAAACGTCTGGGGGGCATGTCCGTTGATGGCTACATCTTTGCCAAATAATCCTTCGGCAACCAGTCCCATCATAGCATCGGTAGAACGCCCCACTGTATAACGGTATTCTTCACCATGTTTCACCTGGTTCCATTTCAATACTTTATTCTTAGACCATACGAAATTAGCTCCTACCGAATAAGACCAGTCGTTGATACGGTCGCTCCAAGTGAACATTCCTTCTATACCATGATTCAAGACGGAGCCCATGTTATCCTGGTAGGTAAAGTTGCCTGTATAATCCCCGTAAGAGGCATCGACAGAACCGATGATGTCCGTATGTTTCTCACGGAAATAGTTTATTTCGGTATATAAGCGGTTGTTCAGGAACAGGCCTTCCACACCGATGTTCCATTCTGCTGCCTTTTCCCATTTCAGGTTCGGATTGCCTGCACGGACAAAAGTGGAATAGTAAGCCGTAGCACCGTTGTTCGTTGTTCCGAACCGGAAGCTGCCGTCTTGTGACCAGGCACGTTCATACAATAAATGTTCGGTGCTTCTGTCATATCCCAAGATACCAGCACTGGTTTTCAGTTTCAGGAAGTTCACGTATTCATTGTCTTTCAGGAAATCTTCATTGCTTAGAATCCAGGCAAGGCCGCCCGCTGCCGAGAAGAAGTATTTATTTCCCGATTTGAAACGGTTGCTTCCCATCAATGCCATGTCGGCTTCCACAGCATAACGGCGGTCATACATATAGTTTAAGCGCAATGCGTAGTTTGCATTGATGATGTCCTGGGTCACTCCCTGATTCGTTGTTTTCGAGTACATGTAAGTCAGCCGTGCCGATACATCATGCTTTTGGTTGAATGTATTCTCGTATGCAGCAAAGGCATTCCAACCCAATGTCTGTTGTAAGGTAGTCGACTTCCGACTCTGTGAAGTGGCTACATCTGTTTTCTTCATCTGGGTGTACATGATCTGTTCCTCACCGGCAAAGTTACGATATGTTTTGATGGCATACGTCGGATAGACTTTGCTCAAAGAGAGTTGCAGGTAATCATAGTTGTCGAAAGAAAGGAAAGCACCGGCTTTCAACCCTTTTGTCAGCATATCAAGATCGAATTTCAAACCGATATTGGTCTGGCTGCGTGTATAACGCTCATCCGTATATCCTCCGTACATTGTTTCCGCGTATGCATTCATCGGACGCAGCAGACTTGCGCCAAACAAAGGAATTCCGTCCGAGCTGGCTAGTCCGGTTTCTTCCGGTGACATAGTCAGCGGGTATTCATTCGGACGATGCGTAGACAGGGCCGTAAATACCTGACCACAGTCCAATTGCCCCCATTTACGCATTTCCATACGTCCGGCAACGTCTGCGGATATAGTCAGGAAATCCGTTACATTGAAGTCGAGGTTTCCGCGAAGAGTCAGACGGTGCAGTTGCGGAGTATAGGTAACGTCTTCAAATCCGCTACCTCCTACATATCCGGCAATCAGGGCATAACGCACTCTGTCGGTACCTCCCGTCATATCGAACGATACTTTCCGATAGTTGGCATTTTTGTTCAATAACTGATCGTACAAATCGACGTTCGGATACAATAGGTCATTGGCTCCTTTGGAGTTTTTATATCCTTCCAGTTGTTTCTGATTATAGTAAGGAGTCAATCCGTCATTTGCACGCGCTTCATTGTACAGATTAGCATACTGATAAGAATTCAGAAAATCAGGAGTACGCGTCATCTGTACCACACCTGCTTCGGCGGTTGCGTTATAAATGCGGCGGTTGGCCTTTCCTCTGCGGGTAGTCACCCAAAGTACGCCATTCGCAGCACGCGCCCCATAAAGAATCTTGGCAGTGGCATCTTTCAGCAACTCGATACGTTCGATTTCTTCAGGAATCAAATCCGCTGCCGGACGTTCCACACCATCGATGATAACAATAGCTGTATTCTCCGACATGCCATGCTGGCCACGGATAAATAAATCAGGCGTATTATTACCCAATCCGCTGACTGTGGAGCGAACTTGCAGACCTAACATTTTACCTTGCAGCATATTAGTCAGCGTCAAATCAGGGAAGGTTCCAAACTGTCCATTCTCCAGTACGCTCGTTGCGCCTACTTCATTCCCTTTATATGTCTTGCCACCATCGGCTCTATTCACCAGCGATTCTTCGGTCAGGAACAGAGGCTCTTTCTTCAGGACAATCTTTTCAGGAACGATATTGCTGCCTGTCAGCTTATACACTTTATCTTCATATCCCAAAGCCTCCACCATGACGGTTGCGTCATTCTCGACCTTCGTCTGAAAACGTCCCTTTGCATCTGTATATAGAACGACTGCGCCTTCTCCACAAATGATAGAAACATTCTTCAACGGGCTACCTTTCTCGTCGGTAACAATAGAAACTACTTCCACCAAAGGCTTCTTCGCCGACTTTCTCTTTGATTTATTCTGTGCGAAAGTCAGGCTAGAGCCAACGATAAGGACAAATATGAGCCCTATCAGTCTTATATATCTAATCTTGTTTCTCATATACTTTTCTTTATTTTAGGTATCACCATCCGGGGTTCTGTTGAAGATTATCCAAAGCCGCCACTTCATCCATCGGTAGCGGATACCAATAATTACGCTTGTTAAACGTCCGCACGGCTGTCCTCACCGGAACATACTCGTAAGTAAAGTCGGTCAACTTATAAGTGCAGGCTTTTTCCACTTTCAACTGGTCGGCCGTATAAGAATGATTGATCGGGGTTGCTTTGACACCCATGATCGGATATTCACCCTTAAACAGGTCTTCAGCAATCATCCAACGGCGGATATCATACCAGCGGTGTCCTTCGAACATCAATTCCACACCACGTTCCCGACGATAAGCTTCTCTAAAATCCACTCCATCCGGTAGTTCGCCGATTCCGGCTCTTACACGGATTTTATTCAAAGCCTGACGGGCCGACATCGTACAACCCGTAACGACTGCATCCGGATCACCTGTCGCCTCGTATGAAGCCTCTGCCATATCCAGATAAACTTGCGAAACACGAATGTACACAGCCACCAAACGATATAATTGGAAACCAGCTTCGCCAAACAAAGGCACACTTGCTTCCGGCCAAATGAACTTCTTACACATATATCCGGTCTGTTGAGAGCCTCTCGTAAACTGATTGGTAGAAATGAAGTTCTCGGAGTAACCGCCCGAATAAGTAGTCAGATAATAAGGAACACCCTGTAAATTCTTTCCCCATTGCTCACCGGGCACGAGGATATTATTAGTGAAGCGAGGGTCTCTATCCGAGTAAGGATTGGTAGTCTTTACCGCATCATAACCGGAACGCGGATCAGTGATCGGATAGTAGTTGCCGTCAGCTCCCTTACGTTCGTACATATCTACCGCATTTTGTGTCGGAGCATTATAAGGAGTACCTTCGGCACCGGTTTTATTATCGTATGGTTGTGTCAGCCATTGCGCTCTGACGAAAGCAGACCAGTTGCCATGATGCCAACGCAGGAACCATAAGTATTCCGGCTGTGCGAATTGATTGGAATTAGGCATTAATTGAATACTACGATATTCGTCGTGATTCATCAAGCGATAATATTCGTGGCTTTCAATAGCGTTGATTGCCTTTTGCGCACTACGGGCAGCTTCGGCAGCCATGTCTTTTCCATATCCTTTGTTTTCAATAGAATTCAAGTCGTTCTGCATCAAAGGGCTGGCAGCATAAAGCTGTGTCATCGCTTTTAATGCCATGGCGCTTACTCTGTCAGGCCGTCCATGTTCCTCGTCAGGCCAGCTTATAGGTAAATATTCAATGGCTTTATCCAGGTCTGTCTGCATCCAAGCATTGGATTCCTGATAAGTTTTACGGGGAAAGTCAAAGTCGTCCGATGCTCCCCAAAGCTGGTCAAAGATGGGCATTCCGCCATATCGCTTGATAATCTCAAAATAGAAGTAGGCACGCAGAAAATGAGCCTGTCCCAACAGTTTTCTCCTTTGGTCGTCTGTGATGGATTTCACTTGATCTACTCCGCTAATTACACGGTTCACGATACGAAGTCCGGTATAAGCACGAGAAATAGCACTTTTGAAATTCTTCCCATCACTTTTACTTCCTATTTCGAAACGTGTACCGGCATTCTCCAGCCAGTTACCTGCATTGACAAACTTCGACGGATCATTATCGCGAACGGATGCATATTCATCCGATAAATTACCTACCGTTACGTATGTATTCGAATAAGAGTTGATACCATGTGTAAAGATTAATATATCATCATTTTGAAAGATGCGGTCCATGAACCCTAACAAACTGCTATAATCTTTATAAACATCATCTTCGGAAAGTCCGTCATCGGGAGAGCGGTCCAGATAGTCCTCACAACTTCCTACAAACAACCCCAATAGAATGATCCATATCCAATTCAACTTATGTCTTCTCATATCAGTAAATTTAAAGTGTCTCATAATCCTAATCTAAAACCAATGTTATAACGTCTCACCACCGGATAAACATTCTGTCCCGAATGTTCGGGGTCACGGCGGGAATCACCTTTCGAGAACGTCAACAAATTGGTACCGTTGACATATACTTGCAGTTTTGTCAGACGTAAAGGCTGCAACCAACGCTTCGGAATCTGATAATTCACTTCCAGGTTCTTCAAGCGAAGATAAGCATGGTTGGTATATGTGTATGTACTAGCCACCGAATTATAACTTCTCTGAACATGAATACTGGGGCGAATCGGACCGCCTTGAATCGGAGCATCGGCTGTCCATGTATTCAACGTATTTGGTTGAGCCTTGATATTACCTTCCGGGAAATCCCATAAATAGGAAGGAATCGCTTCTTTATAAACGTCCATAGCACTGTACCACAACATATTGAATCCGATTCCTTTGTAAGAACCTCCCAATGTAAATCCGAGGGTAGTAGTCGGATAGTTCAGGTTTTTCATCGGAACCATATCCTTAGCATCAATCATGCCGTCACCATTATAATCGATGTAATACAAGTCTCCCGGAATCAATGTATTATGTGTACCATTGGCAATAGTGGACTGCGCCGAGTTATAAATATCATCCAATGACTGGAAGTTTCCTGTTGCCAGGTATTTATTCACATATCCGATTGACTTTCCGGCTTTTTTCAAATATTCGCTCTGATTCTTCGGGTCATCAATAAAGACAACACGGTTCTCACTGGTTGCAAAATTAAACTTCGCGTAATAATTAAACTTTCCAATACGGTCGTTCCAAGCAATATCCAGTTCAAGACCGTGATTTTTAGTCTTACCCAGATTCACCTGCGGAAAAGCAATACCACTATCGGCCCATGACGGAATCGTATTACGTGTCATCAAAATGTTATTACGCTTTTCATCGAACAAGTCCACAGTAAAGTTTAGTTTACCCCACAAACCTATTTCGATACCGATATTCTGCTTAATAGATTCTTCCCAGGTAGCATCGGGGTCGGCCAATTTTCCTTCTTTGTATAAAGGTCCCCAGTTACTGGTCTGATATTTACCAAACTGCGCATTGGCAGATAGTTGCTCAAACTTCTGAATATAGTTGAAACGGGTAGCACCTTTATCATTACCAACTACTCCATACGAATAGCGCACTTTCAGGTTGGTCAGTACACCTTTGGTCAATTTCTTTACCCATGGTTCTTCACTGATACGCCAACCAATAGAGGCAGAGGGGAAGAATCCGAAACGGCGTCCCGGAGCAAATTTTTCCGAACCAGTGTAGGCACCGTTAAATTCAGCAAGATAACGCTCTTTGAAGTTGTAAGTGACACGGCCTACCCAGTCTTCTTCGTAAGCCGGGAAGTTCATCACACCCGAATTAGCAGTATTGGTTGATTCGTTCATCTTACGGTTAAATACAAATAAGGCACTTACATCGTGATCGCCAAACTGGCGACTATAATTCAATGCTAATTCGTAATAAAGTTTACGTCCGTAAGCCTTGAAACCGTCATAAACACCACCAACAGGCAAATCTCCGGGAGCATTTTCATCCGGATAGCGTTTCTCGGTATAATTATAAGTAATTGTTCCGTCAGCATTATAAATAGGATTGGCGTAATCATACACACGATTAATACGAATATGTGTACGTTGGGCAACCAAATCGTCTTTACCTAAAATCTTACCCGGCATGATCTGGGTAGTCCATGAAGAAGAAGTAGTGTAAGACAATGATGCTTTCAATGACAGTCCCTTTGTAATAAAGTCCAGCTTCTGATTCAAGATTACATCGTAGAAACCTTGATGTTGCTTAATATTACGACTACCTCCTTCGTTCATCAGACAGGCTATATTTTGATCGGAGCTTAACCCGTCTCCCCATATTCCATTACTATATTTAATCGGAAATTCATTACTTGGAGCCGTAAAGAACGTTTTAAAAAAACGTTCATCCGGAGAATCGACATTCTCATAATAAGACGGTTGGTTCTGATAACCCATCTTACCGGCCACATTGAACGAAAGTTTAGTAGTACTTGTGATATTGAAGTCGAAATTACTACGCCAGTTATAACGACGGTAAGAGAAGGAAGGATCGAAATCCTCTTGTTTGGTAGTATTAAAAATATCTCCGTCATGCAAATAACCCAAAGAAACGAAATAACTCATTTTCTTCGTACCACCGCGTACATTAAGATTATAAGCCTGTTCATAACCTACATTCTTTACCAGTTCTTTCCACCAGTCCACTTCAGGAAAGACATCATTATACGGGCCGTAATTTCCGGTAGCATACGCATTCTCCCATGCGGCAATGGTAGATTCGGGAACCATTGCTCCCCAATTACCATCATTGGCCTGTGCTCTGTTATACTGTTTCATAGAGGTCACATAGTCAGACCATTCAGGAGCGGCAGAAGGTTGTTTAAAACCAAAGTTAGCTGTGAATGATATTTCCGGTTTCTGTTCGAGTCCGCGTTTGGTAGTCAGCAGGATCACCCCATTCGCACCTTTCACACCGTAAACCGCAGTTGCCGAAGCATCTTTCAGTACGGAAATAGATTCGATTTCATTCACATCTACATCGTTGAAGTCACGTTCGATACCGTCCACCAATACCAGTGGATCCGCTTCTCCCCAGGTAGACTTACCACGAATCAATAAAGAAGCCTTATCAGCTCCCGGCTTTGAGGTGGAATTGATGGCAACCACGCCCGGCATCTGCCCTTGCAAAGCTTCGGAAACGGAGTTCACACTACCTATCTTTAATAAATCATCTCCTTTTGCCGTGGCAATGGAACCGACACTGGATACCTTTTTCTGTACGCCGTATCCAACCACTACCACTTCCTCCAGTGTCTCCGTATCTTCTCCCAAAGAGATTACGCCTAAAGTCGTTTTATTCTTTAAATCCAGTTCCAGAGTTTTATAACCCACATAAGAAATGACAAGTATGTCTCCTTTCGATGCCTTCACAGTAAAATTACCGTCAAAATCAGTAATCGTACCGCTTCCCGTACCTTTCACGCGAACACTGACTCCAATCATCGGTTCACCGGATACTGCATCCTTCACTTGTCCCTTCCAATAGATTTGTTGTGCCTGCACGTCCAGCGCACAAAGCAAAAAGCAACAAAGACAGAAGAAAGAAAAATAAAGTCTGTTCCTTTTCATAAACATTATTTTTAACTGTTAACAAATTCTTTATCTCATAGCACAAATTAAGCGGGAAAATCTTCAAATGAAAGGGAAGAATCTCCTTAAAACCCGTACAAATGTGCAAAATAGATTTCTCTACTACATTTCTGAACAAATCACTTCCACATTGGCTTTATGACATGCTCTTTGTCTACGGTGATGTTGTATACGCCGTCATTTCCTTTCTTCAGGATGAGCGGAACAATACGTGTTTTACGAGGGGACACGGTGGAATCTGAACGATGAACGTGGTAAACATAGTAATATTTTCCATCCAGACCTTTAAATACATCTCCATGTCCTGATCCGTTTTCTCCTACGAGACTGCGATGAATGATCGGACTGTTCGGATGCTTTTTCCACGGACCGAAAGGGGAAGAAGCAGTGGCATAACCTACCGAATAGTCGATATTCATAAAATGATTGGCAGAATAGAAGAGGTAATATACCCCGTCCCACTTCATAACAGTCGGTCCTTCCATCACCGGTGCAGACTTATAGTTCGGAGTCTTTTCCCAAGGCTCCGTACAGTCCATACATTGTTTCAATGTTTCCGGTTTGATACTTCCTTTCTTTATGTCAAACTCGGCTACCCAAAGGTAATTACCTTTATTAAAGCGGACATGATATAGGTAGTACTTCCCATCATCATCCTTAAATAGGAAAGAGTCTATATTCTTAGCGGAAGCGTCTATCGGCTTGACTTCCTTCTGCCGGAAAGGTCCGAATACCGATTTTGAGGAAGCAATTACTGTTTGCTCATTAGCGGTATAAGTGAAATAATAAGTTCTTTTATCCTTAAAGTATTGAGGTGCCCAGAAGCCTTTTTCACCATACGTTCGATCTCCTTTCCGCAGAATCAGTTGCAGGGAACTGCCATCAGGCACTGTCCAATGCTCCAGATCGGTCGATTCGAGGATAGCAAAGCCCTGTGGTTCCTGATTGCGTGTGCCGGTGAGGTAATACTTTCCGTTTTCCACATAAATTGTAGGATCGGCATAAGTGATCTCCTTCTCATTAACCGAATCAGCCCGTACCCCAGTGACAGACAAACCAATGATTCCTAATGCGAGAATAAGTCTTTTTGTCATTTTATGTTTTTTCATACCTATTTTATTCTATATCTGATCTTTATCTCATCTACAAAATTTCAATCTAACATCCAAACCAAACCGGGTTTCTCCCCTGCGAGATTCCATATTGATTCATCCCAGGAAAGAGCCTTGGCAGCATCTATCGGGGTGCTCATCGTAGAAAGACCATTGTAACGGTCGGCACCAAAGTTTTGTGCTGCGTAGTTGGGTATTTGTTCATCTACGATAGCAGGCGTATTGGCAGAAAAACGACATTCCATATTCGGATTCGCATAGCAATTATTAGCCTCATTTTTGTTAAAGCGTCCGCAAATTCTTCCCGACTTAGGTGCACCGTTAGAGAATAATTTCCGGTTCCAAGCCACACAATGTGTTACGGTGATTCCTGTCGCCTTGTTAGCAAATCCCATAATACCGCCTACCTGATTTTGAGCGGAAATCTCGCAATCGGAATAACAATAAGAGATCACAGCTGTCGGACTAGGATCTACAAATCCGGCAATACCACCCGCAGGATTCGCCACTTTCATCGGGAAAGCTTGTGCAAGACCTGAAGAATAACACTGCGTAACGATAGAATATAACATACGTCCAACGATGCCTCCTACACATGATTCAGTCACAATATCCCCAGTGGAAGAGCATTGAGAGATCGTTGCTCCGCCTCTCGTTTCCCCACAAATACCGCCGGCGCACCATACGGCAGTAATATCCGTTGCCGATGTACACTGATGAATTTTACTATCTGCACCATGAAGTCTTGCACAGATACCACCAGCCTGACCGTTATCCCAGGCAGTCGCTCCCGTTCCCGAAGTTAAAGAAATCGTACCGGATACCCGAACATTCTCCACAATACCCGGAGAAGTAGCAGCTCCCACCTGTCCGGCAAGGATGCCTGCCATCTTTGTATTGGCTGTAATCTGCGCATTTTCAAAGTTTATATTGGAACACTTACCAACCAACAATCCAAAGAATCCCTGATTAACAGAAGAGGAAGTATTTACTTTCAGATTACGAATCGTATGTCCGCCTCCATCCAATACAAGTTGTTTGGAAACCGAAGTCTCTATCGGTTGCCAGTCTACACCTTGCAAATCAATATCATTCTCTATCTTGGCATAGATCGTCTTACCATCTTTGAGTTTCTCTCCGAGAGTTATCAAGTCGTTCGTTGTCGCCACGGTATAAGGGTTGTCGATTTCTCCCTGTTTCTGTTGCAGGAAGAAAGTCATTGTACTTTTCTCTTGATTGACTGCAAGATCGTCGGAAACCAGTTTCAAACCGAGAACGTATTTCTTTGATCCGTCAAGCGTACCTAAATCATGGAAGCGCAAATTTACCATACGCAGGACATCGTCCCCCTTAAAATTAAAATTACTCCCATCCAGATCATAATATTCCACAGGTAAGAGGTGATATTCTTCACCAAACTCTTTGGCATCGACAACAGCCAATTTCGCCTTTGCTTCTTTTTCGCAATGGCTTTTCTCCACCATAATGTTATATTGGTATTCCGGCTCATCCAGATATAAATCATATTTGCCTGTCTGATAAAGCGACAAGGTAATATTGGAATAGGTAACTTCAGCCTTTTCCGGCTGTGTCAGATCCATGACTTCATCACATGATATCAACGAAAACACCATTAATGACGCTACAATAGGAATGTATCTTTTCATAATATCTTTCTTTTAATTATTAAAAACAGGGATTACTATACCGACGTTATCTCCTGACAACCAAACTTTATCTCCATCTATACGAACTACTTCCATCTCCATCCCTTCTTTGAGGAAAGAAACTCCTTGGAATGAGAATTCAGTCTTTATCTTTTGACCAACAGCCGTGGGCTTCCCGTCAAACTTCACATGAATGTATTTGCTTTGATCCGAATTTTGCAGGCGATAAGTCAACCGTTTAGGATTAATTGCAGCCTGAAGTTGTTCCTGCTCTGTAAAAGTACAAATTCCATCCAAACTATAAAACCCAACTTCGGTATATCCTGTTATATTCTTCTTATCAACCCCGTTTTCGGCATATTCCGTCTCCGCACAAGAGGTGAAAGTCAACAAACATACCAACACTACATATATTACTTTCATAAGCGAATAAATTTAAGATAATTACTTTCTAATAGTTGTCGACAATATTTCTACCGATCCATCCTTATAAGTCACTTCAGCGGTAAGTATTTGTCCGTTCAGGTTCTTATTCACTATATTGATTTCCTGTCCATCCAGCTTTACTTTATAAGATGAGACATCAGCCGGCAAATTTAATAGTTGTACCAACATATATCCATCCACTTGTTGATATTTCAACAAAGGAAACTTTCCTGTTACAGACTTGGTCTTAACATCATCCTTCCACAACACGGCATCATCCGATTTCAGCAATGCTACATGATAAGTCGTTCCGGGAGCAAGATTTTCAACCAATGTATAGTCATTCTCCGAATCAAGCGATCGACGCACCACCTCTGTTCCCTCCTCATCTGTTACTGACAATATACCTGTTTTATCGGCTCCATTACCCCAACTTATGAACAATTCCCGTTGTCCTCCGACAAGGCTGGAAACTGCCAATCCATCCCGGGCAGCAATAAAATCAGGATATAACAATGGATTGGGATTGTAGAATCCGTCTGCATCCAGTCCTAAATAACGGGAAAAATAAATTCCTCCAAGTTCCCACATTTCAGTCTTCGCATCGTAAACAGCTCTCGCTCCACCGGGAACCACACTAAAACGTCCGGTAATGGCATACGTATCATATTTCTTGAATACTTCATAAAAAGTCTTATACCAATTCTTCGGATACCAGGAATAACTCTCAAAAAGGCTCTTGAACTCGGTTGCACTCACCGGTGTACCGGCGTTAGCTTTTTCGGCTATCAGATTAAGGTATTCGTAAATTTTCATCCCGGCCGTATAACCATGCTTGGTTCCCCATTCTCCCAGTGCATCCGCCACATGAGGATTTAAAGCACGCACCATAGAGAATTCCGTGCAAATCAGTTTCTTTGTTACACCATATTTATCGCGGATAATACGGAAATCATCTTCCGCCTGGTTGATTTTCAATGCGTGAACGTGCAAGTCGAGCCCTACAACATTAGGATTGTTATTAACCACAGAGACTACTGCAGGTACCGTTTCGCTCTTCGGCAACTCGGAAACACGGTTCAATGCTCCGGCATAAATATCAAATGTCCAGCCATTAGTCTGTTTCCAAGTAGTCAGCCGATTGGCAAACTCATTCAGAAATGCCCGATAATCTTCACCATCCGCATGACAGAGATCGGTATCCAATGCATTCTCCCATTCCGGCTCGTTACCCATGACAAGTATTTCAATATTCTTCGCCATATCATAGGTTTTCAGTAATATTTCCGTTGCCTGAAATATGTACTCCATCTCCTTAGTTCCTACTTTGGGAACCGTGTCGGTATATAATTCAAAAGGTATTTTCAGGCTCAATATAAATTTCACACGGTCGCCCAAGGCTTTCTTGGCCTGAATAAATTTCAATGTAGGAATATGTGTCCTGATGGCATTTTCTTTCACACCAACAATCTTCCCGTTTTCATTCTGAAGAAACAGATTGGGGATATTGACAAATCCTCTCACCCAACTCACTTTCGACTGTTTCAACATCTCTATTTCCGTAATCGGGTAATCTATATTTTCATTATAGTTCGCCCCCAAATCCTGCGCCTTTGTTCCCATCGAACATAAGAACAGCAATACAAACATTAAAAAAGCTTTCATTTTCATATACATACTTCAAGGTTAATTGTCCGACATCGAACAGAACAAAGGTAGAGAAATAAATCCCGGTAGAATAGAACGATTGTTTTATCAACGGGATTTATGTTCAGAATAAACATTTGACCTTATTTTAATGGTTCTTCTTCTACTTCGCTGCGATAATAACCATCCACTTCAGCAAAGAAATTCTGCTTCAGGGAGTCCAGAAGTTCGGGCTGTTGTGCCGCCATATTCTGGTATTGAGTTCGGTCGGCTTTTACATTGAATAAACCGTATTCACCCAAGTTGCCTAATTCATTTCCGGTCAGGTTTCGTTCGGAACCTTTATAAGGAGGCATCATAATCCAGTCGCCTGAACGATAAGCCATACGTCCCTGCGCTTCCAACACTACATCCTTGCGGGCAGTCTGCTCTTTTCCGAAGAAAGCATCCAGATAGTTCCGACTATCCAAACCTTCCGGCAAATCGGCATGTATCATCGAACCCAGAGAAGCGAGAATATCTACCTGACAAACCAGTGCATCGGATACGACCGGCTGAATCTTTCCTTTCCAATAAACAAACAGAGGAATATGCGTACCACCGTCGAACAAACTATATTTACCTCCGCGCAGACCTCCTGCAGGAAGGTGATCGCCTGCCAGTTCGGGAGCACCGTCTTTGTAACCGTCATTCAGAACCGGCCCGTTATCGCTGGAGAAGATAATCAGTGTCTTTTCCAACAATCCTTCTTTCTTCAAGTGGGCAAGCAGTTCGCCGACACACCAGTCTGCCTCAACGATGGCATCGCCACGAGGCCCCATCGTTGTTTTGCCCACAAATCGTTGGTGGGGAGCACGAGGTACGTGAGGTTCGTGCAAGCCATAATACAGGAAGAAAGGAGCATCTTTGTGTTCAGTAACAAAGTTCTTTACCTTATCTACAAAATAGTCGGCCATATCCTCGTCTTTCCAACGGGCTTTCTGTCCGCCTTTCATATATCCGATACGGGGAATTCCGTTTACTATAGAGTTATTGTGTCCGTGTGCCCACTGCATTTTCAGCATCTCCGGATGAGAGATGGCAGTCGGTTCCCCCTCAAAATTATGCTCGTAACTCACTTCGATAGGGTCGGCCGGATCGAGTCCTACTACATCGCCGTTTTCCACGTAAACCGTCGGGACACGGTCGTTGGTTGCTGCAATCAGGCAAGAGTAGTCGAAACCGATTTCTTTGGCACCCGGTTTGACGGTTTCGTTCCAGTTGACATTGCCGTCTCCCATCCCCAAATGCCACTTTCCGATAGCTCCGGTCACATACCCGCACTGCTGCATCATCTTCGGCAAGGTAAACTGATTTTCATTAATGATAAGAGGAGCATCTCCCGGCAGGATTTTTGCATCCTTATTTTTCCACGGATACATTCCGGTCATCAAAGCATAACGGCTGGGAGTGGAAGTTGCCGAAGTGGCATATCCGTTCGTGAAACAAACTCCGCCATGAGCCAGACTGTCGATATTCGGAGTATGAATCGTAGTAGAGCCATAAGCGCTGACATCACCAAATCCCAGATCATCGGCAAGAATCACAATCACATTCGGCTTTTCTTCTACTGGCTGTGAGGTACAACCTACTAAAGACAACGTAGGAACTAGATAGATTATCTTTTTCATAATATTATGTAGTTAATAACGATGCAAATTTAGCCACCACTTATTTATTTATGTAGAACAAATGTTTAATAATGGGGAAAAATGTCCATCCTGCAACTATTCCAGAGAAATAAGGTATGAAAATGCGTGTGATGAATTAACTCGAAATGATAGCATAGGCCTGTCAATGTTCTACTTTTAATATTCTACAGGAAAATAGCCAGTTAGAAAGTAGCAAACTAGAAAATAAACTGTATAAATAAACGCATGAGCATACAAAAAACAGTCTAATATTGCATAAAGCCAAACAAGATATACATCTTTCTCTATTCAGGAACCGTTCATTGCCTTAAAACCAACGAAGTGTTCCTCGGTGTGCATCGACTTGTTCCTCACCGAGGAAGCTATCGTTCTCCGGTGAAGAAGATAAAAATGGACTATTAAGAAATATTTTCTCCCTAGTTTATCATAATATATTGGAAAGGAGAAAATAATAAAATGATTGGTTATTCAGGTATCTACTCTCCAAATAACAAAAAGAATCAAGAATCTATCGCAATTCGATTAGTATATTCTCAAAACAGCGAGAATAGAGAATCACGTAATTACAAATGCATGGCATTTTCCGGCTTTTCTTTACCAAACTGCGATTTATGTCCTTCTCCGATGATTAAATATTCCTTTTTTAAGAATCATCGTTTTTTAAGGGAGGCTATATAGTTTGGAATAGAGGTTGTGCTTAACAATAAAAACTGTAATAGTATACAGGAACAGCCCAATAAGATATTACCGGATTCTGACAAGATTAGGTAATGTCTTATTTTTATAATGATGAAAATTGTTACCTTTGTATATATCTTATATTTACAATTAAGATTAAACCTAATTTTTCGCTTATGAAAATAGTTAAGGCTACCTACATCGTTATATTCATTACCGGACTATTAGCCGGAGTGTTCTTCTCATCCTCTGTTTCCGCCCAAGATATTTCGGGAGCCTGGCACGGAAAACTTTCCCTTCCCACCGGTTCATTGACTATTGTATTCCACATCAGTCAAACGGAACAAGGCGCTTATGTGACCACACTGGACAGTCCCGACCAGGGAGCCAACGGTATCAAGACACAGACTACTTCTTTCAATGATTCTACTTTAATTATCCAGATACCTGTGATTCATGCTTCGTACAAAGGAAAACTGAACAGTGATAACACAATCAACGGAACATTTACGCAAGGGATGCCCCTTCCGTTGAATTTGAAAAAGGGAGAAGCCAGCCGCCCCAAGCGTCCGCAGGAGCCTCAACCGCCTTTCCCTTACAGAAGTGAAGAAGTCACCGTGAGGAATGAACGCGATGGTATTAACCTTGCCGGAACATTGACTCTTCCCGAAAAAGGAACTAAATTTCCGGCAGTGGTAATGGTGACAGGAAGCGGTGCGCAGAACCGGGATGAGGAAATCATGGGACACAAACCTTTCTTTGTCATCGCCGATTATCTGACCCGAAACGGAATTGCTGTGCTTAGATGTGATGACAGGGGTACTGCCGCTTCACAAGGTACTCACGCAACAGCTACCAATGAGGATTTTGCCACAGATACGGAAGCAATGGTGAATTATCTGCGCAGCAGAAAAGAAATAAATGCAAAGAAAATCGGAATTATCGGACATAGCGCAGGCGGAATCATTGCATTCATCGTTGCCAAAAAGGACCCATCCATTGCATTTGTCGTTTCATTGGCAGGAGCCGGCGTGAGAGGCGACAGTCTGATGCTGAAGCAGGTAGAGTTAATCTCTAAATCCCAGGGAATGCCGGATGCCGTCTGGCAAGGGATGAAGCCTTCGATACGGAACAGATATGCCATACTGCAACAAACAGACAAAACTCCCGAAGAGTTGCAGAAAGAACTGTATGCAGATGTTACAAAAACAATGTCTCCCGAACAATTGAAAGACCTGAATACCATCCAGCAACTATCCGCACAAATCAGTTCGATGACTTCTCCGTGGTATCTTCATTTTATGAGATATGACCCGGCCCAGGATTTGAAGAAACTAAAATGTCCGGTTCTGGCTCTGAACGGAGAAAAGGATATTCAAGTGGATGCCGCCATGAATCTTGCTGCCATTCAGGAAAGAATCACCGGAAATGGAAACAAAAATGTAACAGTCAAAGCCTATCCGAACTTAAATCATCTGTTTCAGACTTGCGAAAAAGGAACATTGGCTGAATACGGGCAGTTGGAAGAAACAATCAATCCGGAAGTCTTGAAAGATATCATTGAATGGATAAGGAAACAATAAGTCTATTAATGATATTACTTAGCAAGTACACATTTCTCAATATCACATTCTTTTCTTGCTAATTCTTGCAAATTCTTCAAATATTTGCAAGAATTGGAAAGAAAGTAAATGGCTACAATTTACATATACTACATAAATCTCCCGTCATCAGCTTACACCAACATTGTCTAATTTGATTTAAATCAAAATCTATCTCATCGAACTCACCCTGAAAGATTTTGTTTTACCTTTGCAGCCGGCAAATAATAGTAAGGTAAAAAGGTAACAGGTATTAAGGTTAAGTTTTGTATGAAAAAGAGTCTTATTGCATTGGCGTTCGGCACACTAGGATTAGGTATTGCCGAATTTGTAATGATGGGAATTTTGCCCGATGTGGCAAAAGATTTAGGTATTAGTATTCCTACCGCAGGGCATTTCATTTCTGCTTATGCATTAGGCGTCTGTGTCGGTGCACCTGTATTAACATTGGCTCGCAAATATCCGCTAAAACATATTCTGTTAGTATTAGTTACCGTAATTATGATAGGTAATATCTGTGCGGCTATGGCTCCCAATTACTGGGTGTTGCTCGCTGCCCGTTTTATCTCCGGCTTGCCTCATGGCGCATACTTCGGAGTAGGCTCTATTGTTGCAGAGAAACTAGCCGACAAGGGTAAAGGTTCGGAAGCCGTCTCCATCATGATTGCAGGAATGACCATTGCCAACCTGTTTGGTGTACCTTTGGGCACTTCCCTAAGTACCATGCTTTCCTGGCGTGCCACTTTCTTGCTGGTCGGTATCTGGGGAATTGTTATCCTATATTACATCTGGCGATGGGTTCCGCATGTAGAAGGCTTAAAGGATACCGGCTTTAAAGGACAATTCCGCTTTCTTAGAACTCCGGCTCCGTGGCTGATTCTCGGTGCTACGGCACTAGGTAATGGCGGTGTATTCTGCTGGTATAGCTACATCAATCCGATGCTTACCAATGTGTCCGGCTTCTCCGCTGAAAGCATTACGCCTTTAATGATCCTTGCCGGCTTCGGTATGGTGATGGGAAACCTGATTAGCGGACGTCTCTCCGACCGCTACACCCCCGGAAAAGTAGGGACTGCCGCACAAGCACTTATCTGTATTATGTTATTGCTCATTTTCTTCCTTTCTCCCTATAAATGGGCAGCAGCCCTGTTGATGTGTCTTTGTACGGCAGGACTGTTCGCAGTATCCAGTCCGGAGCAGATATTAATTATCCGCGTATCAAAGGGAGGAGAAATGCTGGGAGCAGCCTGCGTGCAGGTTGCATTCAATCTCGGAAATGCCATCGGTGCTTATGCAGGCGGACTGGCTGTTAGTGGTGGATACCGTTATCCGGCTCTGGCGGGTGTACCATTTGCTCTAATTGGATTTACTTTATTCTTGATTTTTTATAAGAAATATCAGGCAAAATACTAAATAACTAGTAAAAGCTGCCCTACTTTCTGCTGCAAGATAAAATTCACTTTAAAGTCTTGTAGAATTATATTTTTACTCATACTTTTGTAAGGTCTGTTAAGTCTTGATAAATGGGAATGAGGAAAGATACACTTATCACAATTATTATGGGAGTAATTAGTATATTTACTTCTTGTAATCCGCATCCCAATCTATCAAAGGCTGACCAACTAATAAATTTTTATCCTGATAGTTCCCTGACATATTTGAAAGCTATCCAGCATCCTGAAAATATGTCCCCAAAGGATTATGCAAAATGGTGCCTATTAGTAGCTCAAGCAAAATATAACAATGCTCAAAGCTTAGTTCCGGACTCATTTGTTTTTAAAGCTTTTGATTATTTTTCCAAAGACACATCCGACCCGATACTAACAGCAAGAACATATTTTTATACTGCACTTATCAGTAAAGAAATAAGAAACATAGAAGAAGCTGCTCAATACTTATTAAAAGCAAGAGATTTCGCGGAGAAAGCAAATGACTACAATCTAGCATTCAAAATTTCCCATGACTTGTGCGACATCTACTCTAAACAAGGATTATTTGATTATAAGTTAACAGAGGCATGGAGAGGATATAATTATGCACAGATTTCTAAAGATAGTCTGTCTATTTATTATGCATTGGCAGATCTGGGACATGCTTATTCTACCAAAGAGCAAATCGATAGCGCACTTTATTTTTTCGAAAAGGCATTCCCTATTGCTCAAAAAGTACATCCCAAAGCCACCTCTTCTGCTTTAAACGATATATGTTATGCATATATAAATAAAAAAGATTATATTTCCGCACTAAAAATCTGCAATGAGGCCATTGCATGTGAAAAGGATTCAATTGACCGATATAACAATTACATTATCAAAGGAGTAATCTTTCAAGATATACAACAATATGATTCTGCTATCCATTATTTTACCCTAAGTAGTAAAAACCAATATATATATGCAAAAGCACTCAGTTATAGCTATCTGGGAGAAATTTATGAAAAAAAAGGGAACATTCTTAAAGCGTTAGAATTTATCAAAACCTATGAACTATTAAGAGATTCGATAGAAGATCAAAACCAAAGCGTGGCAATTATTAAAATGCAGAATCTATTTCAAAACGAAAAACTGCAGAAAAACAACAAAGAACTATCTAAAAAGATGGAAGAAATTAGTTCTCTTGTATATAAAATAAGTGCAATTGCAGCTTTCGCGTTACTAATTACAGGATTATGCTACTTCATAACCTACAAAAAGAAGAGTGAACGTATACGAAAACAAGAAAGAGAAATATCTCAAGCCAAAGATAAACTACAACAGCAAGCTATAGAAAATCTTCAAAAAGAAGAAAAACTATCTTCACTACAAGCAGACTTTTTACGCAGATTAGTGGCTATCAACATTCCATCTCTAAATAATAAAGCAAACGATCTCGTTATCAAACTTTCTAATGAGGATTTTGCTAATCTGGAAAAAGATATTAATGCTACTTTTGATCAATTTACAGTAAGACTAAAGAAAGAATATCCACTACTCGACAAAAATGAAATTCAGTTCTGCTGTTTAATAAAAATACAATTAGATTTAAATACCCTTGCCAATATCTACTGCAGAAGTAAAGCTGCAATTAGCAAAAGAAAACTTAGAATCAAACAAGAAAAACTAAACATTACAGATAAAAACATCTCTTTAGATGATTTTATTCAAAGATTCTGAAATATCCCTTCTTACATTAACATCTATTCATAATAAAAGGATTTAATTGCCATTTGTCCAATGGTAATCTATACCTATTTACATTAACACATTAATTATTAGCGATTTATATAATATCTATTGTCCAATGCTTTTTTTGTATTCATAAATCATATTCCATAACTTTGCAATATCAAACGTAAGCAAAATCAGATTCTATAATAACATCTTGATTAAACTATTAATATATAATATAATGTGATATAGCAAAAAAATCAATATTAATTATTTAAAACTAGAATTATGAAGAACCTAATTTGGCTTAGCGCATATCTTATCATAAGCGCAATTTTCAGTTCTTGTTCAAAAGACGACGAAAACACCTCTATTATTCCGGAAGGAGAAAAAACAAATGTAAATGTATCATTAAATATTGCTCCTATCAACGCAATGGGAACCAATATAAATGATAACAGAACTTCTATTGAAAACTTTTGGTTATTAGAATTCGATCAACAAGGTAAAAATGTTGCAGTTATAAAAGAACTACGATTCAGTATCAACTCTGCAGAAACAGTAGAATTAGTAGCAGGGGCTAATATGAAACTGGTAGTAATTGCTAATGTAGATAAAAGCATTGTTTTCCAATTAGGAAAACAAACCTATGAAGCACTAAAGAATACTATTTATACATTACCAGTCAATTCATCTAACGCAATTCCGCTAGTAGGAGAGCAAGTAGTTTCTATTACCAAAGAAAATCAAACATTAGATGCTATCACATTAGAACGAATTGCAGCTGAAGTAAAATTCACTATCAATAATACCTCTTCTGACTTCCAGCTAACTTCCATAGCATTAAAGAATATATATAAAATGTATTACTTTAGTAAGGGAACAATATCTCAAAGTAATATTGCAGACTATAGTGAAACCCCATGTACTATCGGTGAAGAAAATTATACCCATTACATAGCGGAGAACCTGATGGGAACAAATTCTAGTATCCCAACAGACAAAGACAAGGTAACAGATAAACTAGCGACTTTCATTGAAATTGTTGGTGAAAGAATGAGTGAAGGCAATAAAGAAATAGCAACTTTCAAAATGTTCATTGGAGAAAATGAAAAAGATTTCAATGTAACAAGAAATAATGCATATAATTACAATATTAATCTTAATCTGGCAGATGCCAGTGATAAACGCATCACTATTGAAAAGATTCCATTAGAAGGCATTGCAGCTGAAGCTAACTGCTATATACTGAATCCAAATTCAGAACATGAGCTACTGGTTCCTGTGAAACGAGTAAATGCATTTTGGGGAACAGAAGAAGGCGGCTTCAAAACAGATCATATGTTGAATGACGGAAACAACCAAGGAAAAGTAACTAAATGGATTGCCCGTATCATAACAAAAGATAGTTCCAAGGAATTACTGAAATTCACCACCCAACAAGGAAGCTCCGCCAATGATTATATAGGAATCAAACCTACAGGAAACGAAGGTAATGTATTAATAGGTATTTACGACGCAACAGCAGGAGAACCTGCTCAAGACGCTAAACCATTATGGAGCTGGCACATTTGGATTACAGATTATAATCCGGGAGGAGATATTAATGGAATAATTCCTGCAATTTCTCAAAACCCAGGAAAAGCAGATGTTACAGGAGGAGCTATCTACCGTTTTGGGGGAGTTGATAACAATCAAACGAAAGATGGATCCACACAGGCAATGATGGATCGTAACTTAGGCGCACTAAGTGCAACACCAACTGACGGTGCGAAAACGATCGGTATGTATTATCAATGCGGTCGAAAGGATCCGATAATGACTGATTGGAGCCAAATCACTAAGTTAGGAACCAGCTCTTTAGGGGGAGACGTTTACTCCATTCATATCAAAACAGCAAAAGGTCCCGTATCTAAAGAAACAGCTGTGAAAAACCCGGATACCTATTTCTTGGGAGATGCAGACCATTTTACTTATAAAGATTGGTTAATTGAAGGCAGCGGTAGTACTGAACTATGGTACAAAAAGAGTGATGAAAAAACCAAAACACTATACGATCCATGTCCGGCAGGCTGGAGAGTGCCTTATAAGATGAACACTTATGGTGAAATAAACGGAGAAGATGTTGACAATGGTATATATCTTTGCCCTAATAATAGTTCCATAAAAATATTTTACCCGTTTGGAGGACATTTAAATGCCATTACCGGTCAATATCCGGGAGGAAGTTTGTTTGAATACAAAACTGCACAAAATGGTTGGCTAGGCAGTTATCCGGACAATCCTAATAATGCCTATAGTTATCATATATTCTCTGCAACATTAGTGGACGAATATGACGGACCATTCTTTCCCATCATGCCTAACAATGCAGACGGCAGATACTTAGGTTATAGCGTACGTTGTGTAAAAGAATAAATCACCAAAGAAAACAGGTACATGAATAAACACATTATTCTATTATTTATCATATTGTGCATTGGCCTTACAAAGGCCAGTGCACAACATAGTATTACCGGTAAGGTGCTAGATGCTACTAACCAGGAGCCTATCCCATTTGCCAGTGTTACTATAAAGAACGTCAAGAGCGGAACAACTACGGACAATAATGGTAATTTTACCTTAAAGGTCAATAATAACGATATTCTTATCGTCAGTTTTATGGGATACGAAACTAAAGAGGTTAACATTGGAACACAAAAGAAAGTAACGATATTATTATCAGAATCTTCTGTTTTATTGGATGCGGTAGTAGTCACCGGGTTTCAGAATCTTAAAAAAACAACCTTTACCGGCTCTTCCGTTAAAATCAAAGCTGATGATATTAATTTGCCCGGTGAAACAGACATAAGCCGTATGCTGGAAGGCAAAGCAGCCGGAGTATCTATTCAGAATGTATCGAGTACCTTTGGTAGTGCCCCCAAAATACGTGTACGTGGTGCCACGTCTATCAATGGAGAAAACAAACCTTTGTGGGTAGTAGATGGAATCGTATTAGAAGATGTGGTAAATGTATCTAACGACCAACTAGCAAGCGGTGACCCTACCACCCTGTTAGGCTCCTCCGTAGCAGGTATCAATACTAACGATATCGAAACAATTGACGTACTAAAAGATGCTGCCGCAACAGCATTATATGGAGCCAGAGCCATGAATGGAGTAGTTGTAATTACGACTAAAAGAGGAAAAGAAGGAAAACCACGTATTCATTATAGCGGAAACTACACAGTACGGACCAAACCACGTTATTCTGAATTCAATATTATGAATTCAGCCGATCAAATGTCTGTGTATGCAGAAATGGAACGAAAAGGCTTATTAACTTCGGACATTGTAAATAACCAGTCTTCCGGTATTTATGGAATCATGTATAATAGAATCAACACATGGGATGAATCAAAGCAACAATACCTTTTAGAAAATACATATGCAGCCCGTCACAACTTTTTAATGGAACACGCAGCAGCTAATACAGACTGGTTTGATCTGCTATTTACCAATTCCATAATGAATGAACATACATTAAGTGTATCAAGTGGTTCACAAAAGTCGAAATCCTACATTTCATTAGGCTTTTTGAACGATCCGGGATGGACTGTTGCCGACAAAGTGAATCGAATCACAATGAACTTCCGAAATGACTACCAGCTAAATGACAAAATCGGATTTAGTTTTCAAACGGTAGGTTCTGTCAGAATGCAGAACGCTCCCGGTTCATTAAGTCGTTCCAGTGACGTTGTAAGTGGTATTTCCTCACGTAATTTTGACATAAATCCGTTCAATTATGCATTAAACACAAGCCGTGCATTACGAGCATACGACTCAAATGGAGAACGGGAATATTATACACTCAACTTTGCCCCATTCAATATTTTAGAAGAACTCGATAATAACTATATTAAATTGAATGTGATAGATTTAAAAGCTCAAGCCGAATTTAACTGGCAAATTATTAAAGGATTGAAATACAATTTTACCGGAGCTATCCGCTATGTACGTTCAAAGCAAGAGCATGAAATACACGAAAATTCTAATATGGCAAATGCTTATCGTGCAGCTGGCAATTCTACCATTCGAGAAAACAATCCCTACCTCTACAAGGACCCTAGTGATCCGTCAGCCGAACCAATTGTTGTTCTCCCTAAAGGGGGATTCTATAATACTGCCGAAAACTTATTATTAAATTATGATATAAGAAACTCTGTTAGTTTCAGCAAAATATGGAATGAGAAACATGAGTTCAACGCATTATTAGGACAACAAATCAAATATTCCGATAGACAAACGAACAGCAACACCGGCTACGGATTCCAATATGACATGGGAGGCACTGTTAGTATGAACTATCTTATAATGAAACAAATGATCGAGCAAAATTTTGATTATTATTCAAGAGCTTTGACATACGATCGTTTTGCCGCTTTTTATGCAAATGTTGATTACACCTATGACAGACGATATTCCATTTCCGGAACAGTACGGTATGACGGCTCCAACACAATGGCAAATTCCAGTTCAGCCCGCTGGCTGCCTACCTGGAATATCAGTGGGAAATGGAATATAGGTAATGAGACGTTTATGAAAGATTTTGTCTGGCTGAATGCATTAGCGCTACGTGCCGGCGTTGGATTAACAGCCAGTATGCCTCCATTATCAAATGCAACACCCATTTTTATAAATTCCAATACTACGCGACCAAGTACGGACATCGAATCAGGCATTGAAATTTACACATTAGGTAATTCTGATTTGACATGGGAAAAGAGTTATCAATCTAATTTTGGTTTTGATGCCACTTTCCTTAAAGGAAGACTCGACTTCTCTTTTGACTATTTTATCCGAAACAGTTTCGACTTGTTAAGTGTAATAAAAGTCTCCGGAATTGGAGGAGAAAGATATAAATGGGCCAACAGTGCCGACTTAAGCGCCTCCGGTTTCGATATAACATTGTCAGGAAAACCTATTGTAACAAAAGACTTCATGTGGTCAAGTTCTTTCACTATGGGATATTCCAAAAATGAAATCAAGAATTCAATGCAACAACCACAAATCAACACGTTGGTAGGAATCACAGGAGGAAATAAAAACGGGTATCCGGTGAACGGGCTTTTCTCTATACCATTTGCCGGTCTGAATCCGGAAAATGGTGTACCGATGTTCTATGATGAGAATGGTACTATCACCAGTGATATCAATTTCCAAAGTACTTCAACAGATTACTTAAAATACGAAGGACCGACAGATCCCAAATATACAGGAGGGTTTAACAATTCCTTTACTTGGAAAGGTATCTCATTAGATATTTTCTTCACTTTCCAAGCCGGAAATGTAATCCGGTTGAATCCTGTATTTAACAGCAGTTATAATGATTCTCAAGCAACCCCCAAAGAGTTCTTTAACAGATGGGAATTCAGAGGAGATGAGAAACATACTAATATCCCTGCAATAGCTGATAAAGATCTGATATCAGATTTGAGCAGTACTTATCCTTATTCAGCATACAATTATTCAGATATACGGGTAGCAAAAGGAGATTTCATCCGTCTTAAATCATTATCTGTAGGATATACCATTCCGCAGAAGCTTTTTAAATCGTGGAAGTTGTTCTCTGATATTCGTTTACGAGTAACCGGCAAAAACTTATGGTTACTATACTCTGATAAAAAATTGAATGGACAAGACCCTGAATTTGTCAATACCGGTGGCGTAGCCCAACCGATACAAAAACAAGTTATTTTTTCATTAGATGTCAGTTTCTAAATCATCCTTATACAATGAAGAGAATTAAAATATACTTATATATTGGAATCATGTCCTTTTGTACCAGTTGCTCTGACTTTCTGGACAAAGTACCCGACGAACGTACTCAAATAGATTCTCCGGATAAAGTATCCGCATTACTAGTAAATGCGTATCCTAAAGTTTCTTATGCGGCTATTGTCAATACCCGTTGTGATTACATAACCGACTTCGGAAGTGTTTACTCTGGTGCGCAACCAGGAGCATTATTCAGCTTTATGGGTGAAAATTTCTTATGGAAAGACGTGATAGAAGATGGAAATGATTCCTTCGAAAACTTCTGGACAGGATGCTATGCAGCTATTGCAGTATCTAACCAGGCGCTTATTTCTATCGACGAGTTAGGAACACCTTCAAGCACAATCAATCAAAAGGGAGAAGCACTCATGACCAGAGCCTTCTCACATTTTTGTCTTGCTTCACTCTTTGCCCAACAATATGACGAATCGACTGCATCGTTATATCCGGGTATTCCTTATGTAGAGAAACCAGAAACACAGCCAGTAGAACAATATGACCGGGAGACAGTGGCAGACACTTATAGAAAAATCACACAAGATTTTGAGGACAGTTATCCTCTTATGACGGATGGAAGCATTTATACAGCTCCCAAATATCATTTCAATAAGAAATCAGCTGCCGCCTTTGGTACCCGTCTTTATCTATTAATGAAACAATATGATAAGGTACTTGAATATGCCAATCAACTCATTTCCATACCGTCACAATTTGAAACATTGACGGATAGTAAAGGAGAACCTCTTAAAAATCAAGATGGTACACCGCAACAATATATCTCAAAAGATGATCCTGCATTTTCGTTTGTAAGCAACAACTTTCATCCTTTTGCAACAACTTACATGGATGCAAGCGGATATATTGAAATGCGTTCGTATTTCTGCAGTTCTTCCACCAATGCCAATTTATTGATTACAGAAGCATTGTCTTCAATCGCCTGGGGAGAATTACCCTTCTATTCAAGATATGGTTTATCTTCTACTGACATTGGCAAGACAATCAATGCAGATAATGTTACAAATGGTATGTGGGCTATTCCCTATTACGGTACATCCAATTTCTACTTCATACCTAAATTTACCCAATTTACTAAACAAGAATCTTTAGACGCATCCAACTTTTTGCCGTATGCCAATATTCCTGTTTTGAGAATGGAAGAAGTGTTATTAAACCGTGCAGAAGCCTACCTAATGCTTAACCAATATGACAAAGCTATCGCTGATCTAAATTTATATGCCAGCCAACGTTTTGTTATAGCAAGAAGCCCAGCATCAAGCAGATATTATGATTCTAAAGAATTATGTATCACACGGGATAAGATACTCAATTTCTATAAAACCAAACTTAATAATACTGATCACTTTATCAATAAGTACAATCAGTCAGACTCTTGGAGTGATTTGAAAAAAGGTATCCTACTTGCAATACTTGATTTCAGAAGTATAGAGTTTTATAATGAAGGACTTAGATGGTATGATATTGTACGCTGGAATATCCCCGTCACCCATACCCAGGCTAACGGCAGCAAGTCCAGCTTAATGCCGGACGACGACCGAAGGGTACTACAAATTCCGGAAATGGCAACTATTTCGGGAATAAAACTTAATCCAAGAAATAACGTAAATAATTCATGGGAATAAAATGAAAACAACAAATCACATTGCCAAATGGATACAAGCATATTTCATGCTACTATTCTGCATTAGTACTGTTATTTTCACTGCCTGTAATGAGGACAAACTCAATCTTGACCAAGAGATTTATGGATTGGGTGGAAATGACGAGCAAAAAAATGAACTGGATAAATGGTTATATGAAAACTATACCCAAACTTACAATATCGAAGTGAAATATAAATGGAACAGTTATGAACTGAACACTACCGCCCAACTAGTCCCCATTATGGAACGCTTCGTAAAACCTTCTATGGATATGATTCAACGAGTTTGGTTTGAGCCTTATAAACAATTGGCAGGAGATAAATTTCTTAGAGAGATGACACCTAAGAAAATCATTTTGGTAGGTAGCCCGGAATATAATGCAGATGGCAGTCAAGTATTGGGACAGGCTGAAGGCGCTCGTAAAATTACGCTATTTGATGGTAATAGCTACAATCCGAGTGATGCAGACTGGATACGTTCTATCATGCATACCATTGAACACGAATTCGCCCATATTCTCCATCAAACCAAAATGTATGATTCTAGTTTCAAAGATATATCCGCCGGAGATTATAATCCAACAGGATGGACTTCTGAAACGGAAGTAAGTGCATTACTTGCCGGATTCTATTCCGCATACGCAATGTCGGGAGTTGATGAAGACTTCGTTGAAGTGGCATCATTAATAATGGTATATGGAAAAGAATGGCGTGACTATCGAATTAATTTGCTCGAAAGTTTAACAACATCTCCTCCTTCAGAGGGAGAAACAGCAGAAGAAACAGCACAGCGTATAGCCCTTGCCAATCAGGCACAAACGGCTTTAACCAGATTACTGGCTAAAGAAGAAATTGTGATCAATTACTTTAAAAATGTATGGAACGTACAGTTTTATGACGACGCAATGGGAAATAAAGGATTAGTATCTTTAGTACAAGATGCTATTAATCAAATTGTAAATGAAAACATTCCAGAATAAATAATTATGAAAATAGTTTATACATATTATCTTCTAACCTGTGTAGCATTGTGCAGTATATTTTCATCTTGCAATAATGAAACTGACATTTATATGGAAAACCCGGATAAACGGATTCAAACTAAAATGCAGGAATATACTGATATACTCACAGGAGCTCCCGATGGATGGATTGCAGAAATAAATACCCAATTAGGAGGTATTCACACCTTATGGATGCAATTCACTGCAGACAATCGAGTATCTATGATGTTCGATTATGTAGAATATTACCGCGACTTGAAAGCAAGTCCGTTTGAAAGTAGCTATATACTCAAGCCACTACAAGGACCAACTATATCATTTGATACGTACTCTTTCTTATCTATCTTTGCAGATCCCAACCAGCTGATGAATGGTGCCGGACAAGCAGGAACCGGATTAGGAGCAGACTACGAATACGAGATTATATCCTACAAAAACGACCAGTTTCTCCTAAAAGGAAGAAAAAACAAAATGGAAGCTACACTGACTAAAGCTACCAATGAGGAAAGAGAGGCCATCCAAAATGGCGCCTTAATGGAAAATCAGGATCAGGCTCCTATCTATCAAAAAAAATACTTCACTTTCAGTTATAAAGGACAAGCGTATGATTTTGTATCTAATGGTAGAAAAACTGGTTTCTTATCCGCTAACAATGGAAATCCGACCCTACAAATAGAAGGTTCTAAAATAGACCTGAACGGAAATATCGTAATGATGAACCCGTTAATCCTTGATGGTTACGAAATTTATCAATTCAACAAGACATCCACCGGATACACTACACAAGTAGGCAATGATATACTTGAAATTAAAGGAGGTACTACACCAATTGTTCCTCTATTCAATGCACCTCCAGGAGCAATTCATCAGACAATGGTAGTGTACAACGATATGCAAAATCAATGGTCATCCGAATATTTTGATAAACATAAAGCTGCTGTTTCGAATTTATTTGCATTCACTCAAACTCAATTCTATATTGTGTATGTTGCCATACACATGTACACAGACGGAAGTATAGTGGAGATTGGTTATAAAATATATCAAAACGGTTCATTAGGAGCCGATACTTACGGATTCTATTATACATTCAATTATCAGAAGAATTCAGATGGTTCTATCACTTTTGGAGATTATACACCGTTCGATACAAGCAATCCTAATCACGAAGAGTTCGACAAATGCCTGTCACCTATTTTAGATGGTTACTTTAAAAAACACAAATTCTTCATTAAAAGCTGGCCGGCTTTGTACAACAATTCCAGCCAATATGTGATGTCCTCGCTAATTCCTGCAGAAGATAAGACACTTGGTGTCATGGTAGGCGTACCTATGACGTTCTAAAGTTTACTTTACATTTATAGGGATGCCTGAAAACGGCATCCTTTACTCATTAAATAGATATAAGAAAGAAGTATTTGTTTTCCAACCAATGTATATAATCTAAAAATGCCTATCTTTGCAGTCAGATTATCGATAACTAAATAAAAACGAAATAGATAAATGGCATTGCAATGTGGTATTGTAGGACTACCGAACGTGGGTAAGTCGACACTTTTCAACTGTTTGTCGAATGCGAAAGCACAGGCGGCAAATTTCCCTTTCTGTACAATTGAACCCAATGTAGGTGTAATCACTGTTCCTGACGAACGTCTGAACGCACTCGCTGAATTGGTGCACCCCCAACGAATTGTTCCTACAACTGTAGAAATCGTAGATATCGCCGGACTGGTGAAAGGCGCAAGCAAAGGTGAAGGACTGGGAAACAAGTTCCTTGCCAATATCCGTGAAACAGACGCAATTATCCACGTACTCCGTTGCTTCGATGACGACAATGTGACACACGTAGACGGAAGCGTAAATCCCGTCCGCGACAAAGAAATCATTGACTACGAACTTCAATTGAAAGACCTGGAAACCATCGAAAGCCGTATCCAGAAAGTACAGAAACAAGCACAGACGGGCGGAGACAAAGCTGCAAAGTTAGCTTACGATGTACTCGTTCAATATAAAGACGCACTGGAACAGGGAAAATCTGCACGTACAGTGACTTTTGAAACAAAAGACGAACAAAAGATTGCTCACGAACTGTTCCTACTAACCAGCAAACCGGTAATGTATGTCTGCAATGTTGATGAAGCAAGCGCAGTAAACGGAAATAAATACGTAGATATGGTACGCGAAGCCGTAAAAGACGAGAATGCTCAAATCCTGATTGTTGCCGCCAAGACAGAAGCCGACATCGCCGAACTGGAAACGTATGAAGACCGTCAGATGTTCCTTGCCGAAGTAGGCTTGGAAGAATCGGGCGTAGCACGTCTTATCAAATCTGCTTATAAACTCCTGAATCTCGAAACATATTTCACTGCCGGTGTACAAGAAGTACGTGCCTGGACATACGAAAAAGGATGGAAAGCTCCTCAATGTGCCGGAGTGATCCACACCGATTTTGAAAAAGGCTTTATCCGTGCCGAGGTTATCAAATACGATGATTATATCAAATACGGCTCGGAAGCAGCTGTAAAAGAAGCCGGAAAACTGGGTGTGGAAGGAAAAGAATATGTGGTGCAGGATGGTGACATCATGCATTTCCGTTTCAACGTGTGATTATCGGTTACCACCGACGACTTATTAATTACTAATTCGCTAACAATATGAAATATCTCATTGCAGGAACGGGAGGTGTAGGCGGCAGTATCGCAGGATTCTTGTCGCTGGCAGGCAAAGATGTAACTTGTATTGCCCGTGGAGCTCATTTGCAGTCGATTCAAACAAACGGTTTGAAACTGAAATCGGATTTGAAGGGCGAACATACGCTCCGGATTCCGGCAACTACCGCTGAAGAATTCAATGGAAAAGCAGATGTGATATTTGTATGCGTAAAAGGTTATTCGGTCGATTCTATCGTAGAACTGATTAAAAGAGCAGCGCACAAAGACACGGTTGTCATCCCTATCCTGAATGTGTACGGCACAGGGCCACGCATACAAAAGTTGGTACCGGAAGTCACTGTCCTCGACGGATGCATCTATATCGTAGGTTTCGTATCCGGTACAGGAGAAATCACCCAAATGGGAAAGATATTCCGGTTGGTATACGGCGCTCATCGCGGCACAGTTGTAAAGCCCGGATTGCTGGAAGCCATCCAACAAGACTTGCAGGAAGCAGGCATAAAGGTAGACCTGTCACCGGACATCAACCGGGATACGTTTATCAAATGGTCGTTTATCTCCGCAATGGCTGTGACGGGTGCTTACTACGACGTTCCGATGGGAGAAGTGCAGAAACCGGGAAAGATACGGGATACATTTATCGGACTTTCTACGGAAAGCGCTGCCTTAGGAAAGAAACTGGGCGTCGAATTTCCCGAAGACCCAGTCAGCTACAACCTGAAAGTGATTGACAAGCTTGACCCCGAAAGTACCGCTTCTATGCAAAAAGACCTGGCACGCGGACACGACTCGGAAATACAAGGATTGCTCTTCGACATGATTGCAGCAGCCGAAGAACAGGGAATAGATATACCGACCTACCGGATGGTTGCGGAGAAATTCAAAAAATCTAATCATTAACATTAATCCAATATAGAATGAATACCATGCTATTATCCATCAACTGGAACCCGAATCCCGAACTATTCAACCTGTTCGGCATTTCTATCCGTTATTACGGATTACTGTGGGCAGTAGGAATATTCTTTGCTTATGTGGTTGTTCACTACCAGTACCGGGATAAAAAGATAGAGGAAAAGAAGTTTGACCCGCTTTTCTTTTACTGTTTCTTTGGTATTCTGATTGGTGCCCGCCTGGGACACTGTCTGTTCTATGATCCGGGATACTACTTGTCTCATTTTTGGGAAATGATTCTTCCTATCAAATTCATGCCGGACGGAAACTGGAAATTTACCGGATATGAAGGACTTGCCAGCCACGGCGGTACATTAGGATTGATAATCGCCCTTTGGCTATATTGCCGCAAGACGAAGCTCCATTATATGGACGTGCTGGATATGATTGCCGTAGCTACTCCAATCACCGCCTGCTTCATCCGCCTTGCCAACCTGATGAACTCCGAAATCATCGGCAAACCGTCTGATGTACCTTGGGCATTCGTTTTCGAGCGTGTAGATATGCAACCCCGTCATCCGGGACAGCTCTACGAAGCCATCGCTTATCTTATCCTGTTCTTCATCATGATTTACCTGTATAAGAATTACAGTAAGAAACTGCATCGCGGCTTCTTCTTCGGCCTTTGTCTGACTTATATCTTCACCTTCCGCTTTTTCATCGAATTCCTAAAAGAAAATCAGGAAGATTTTGAAAACAGCATGATGTTCAATATGGGACAATGGTTAAGCGTTCCGTTTATCATAATAGGCGTCTATTTCATGTTCTTTTATGACAAGAAAAAAAAGAAAATAGCCTAAATCAAAAAAAGAGGGATTAGCGGTTCAAACATCGCTAATCCCTTTTTTTTATCAATAAAACAAATGCCATTTCCCTAATGTCAGGACAATAATCGAAAACATATCCTAAGACATTATATACATTTTCAGCTTATTTCCCCCTGACTATCTTCTTAATATCATTCAGTTTATTCAGCGCTTCAATAGGAGTAAGATTATTCACATCAAGATTCAATATCTCATCGCGAATCTGACAGAGAATCGGATCGTCCAACTGGAAGAAGCTTAACTGCATACCTCCACGATTCTCGCTCACTTCTGCCAACGGTTTACCTGCTATGCCCTGTTGGCGATTATCAGATTCAAGCTGTTTCAATATCTCATTTGCACGTTTCACAATGCTTTTCGGCATACCGGCCATCTTTGCTACATGAATACCGAAAGAGTGTTCACTACCGCCACGTTCCAGTTTACGAAGGAAGATTACTTTGTTATCAACTTCTTTCACCGATACATTATAATTCTTGATACGCTTGAAAGATTTCTCCATCTCATTCAATTCATGATAATGCGTAGCAAATAATGTACGTGCTTTTGCTTTGGGATGTTCATGGATATACTCTACAATTGCCCAAGCAATGGAAATACCATCATAAGTAGAAGTACCACGACCCAATTCGTCAAATAATACCAGACTCCGGGAAGAAACATTATTCAGGATATCAGCCGCTTCATTCATCTCTACCATAAATGTAGATTCACCGACTGATATATTATCGCTCGCTCCTACACGGGTAAATATCTTATCAACTAAACCGATATGCGCACTTTCCGCAGGAACAAACGAGCCGATTTGAGCCAATAGCGTAATCAATGCTGTTTGGCGCAAGAGTGCCGACTTACCGGCCATGTTCGGACCTGTAATAATAATAATCTGCTGTGTATCGCTGTCCAGCATTACATCATTGGCAATATACTTCTCGCCTATTGGAAGTTGTTTTTCTATTACCGGGTGACGTCCCTGACGAATATCCAGTACGTCATTATCCTCAATAATCGGACGGATATAACGATTCTCACGGGCCACATTGGCAAATGACAACAAGCAGTCCAGACGTGCAATCTGATTCGCATTAATCTGTATCTGTGGAATAAATTCCATCAATGCCTGTACTAAGTCTGTATATAGCTGCGTTTCCAGAACCAGAATCTTATCCTCCGCTCCCAAAATCTTCTCTTCGTATTCTTTCAGTTCCTGCGTGATATAACGCTCTGCGTTGACCAACGTCTGTTTGCGAATCCATTCGGGTGGAACCTTATCCTTATGCACATTACGGACTTCGATATAATAACCGAATACATTATTATAAGCTACTTTCAAGCTCGGAATACCCGTCTCTTCGCTCTCCCGCTGTTGTATCTTTAGCAGATAATCTTTTCCTGAATAGGAGATTTGCCGCAATTCATCCAAGTCTGCGTTCACACCGTCCTGAATCACTCCACCTTTATTTATCAGTAAAGGAGGATCATTTTTAATCTCTTTGGCAATCCGGTCACGAATAGAAATACAAAGATTCAACTGTTCGCCAATGCGATTCAAGCTCGCATTATCAGCTTCCATACATGCCTGTTTTATCGGCTCAATTGCTTGCAAGGCAACTTTCAACTGAACGACTTCACGAGGCGACACACGCCCTACAGCCACTTTGGAAATAATACGTTCCAGGTCACCTATCAGATGCAACTGTTCTTCAATCAGTTCCTTAAAATCAGGTTGGCGGAAGAAATATTCCACTACGTTCAAGCGTTCATTGATCGGTTTCTCATCCTTTAAGGGAAAAACCATCCAGCGTTTCAACAGACGCGCTCCCATCGGGCTGATTGTTCTGTCAATCACATTGAGCAGGCTACTTCCGCCATCATTCATATTGCCAATCAGCTCAAGACTACGCACCGTGAACTTATCCAGACGGACGTATTTATCTTCTTCAATACGCGCCAATGAAGTGATGTGACCAATTTGCGTATGCTGCGTCATTGTCAGATACTGCAGGATAGCACCGGAAGCAATGATACCGTTCTTCAAGTGCTCTACTCCGAAACCTTTCAGATTCTTCGTTTCAAAGTGTTTCAGCAGTTTCTCACGGGCAGTCGTTTCTGTAAATACCCAGTCGTCCAGCTCGAATGTGAAGAACTTGTTACCGAAATTACCTTCAAACATCAGGCGTTTGCCACGTTCAAAAAGAATTTCCTTAGGGGCAAAGTTATTCAACAGCTTGTCTATATAATCAAAAGGCCCTTCTGCAGTAAGGAATTCACCGGTAGAAATATCGAGAAAAGCAACTCCACAGGAAGCCTTTCCGAAATGAACGGCAGCCAGGAAGTTATTTTCTTTATAGTTCAGAACATTATCATTGATAGAAACACCGGGAGTAACCAATTCGGTAATGCCACGCTTCACCAGCTTCTTCGTCATTTTCGGGTCTTCCAGCTGGTCACAGATGGCGACACGTTTTCCGGCACGAACCAGTTTCGGAAGGTAGGTATCAAGGGCATGATGAGGAAAACCTGCCATCTCGATAGTTTTTCCTTTCCCATTGGCACGTTTTGTCAGTGTGATCCCTAAAATTTCGGCTGCAACGATGGCATCCGTAGAATATGTTTCATAAAAGTCACCGCAACGAAACAGCATCACTGCATCCGGATGTTTTGCCTTCAAATCCAGAAACTGTTTCATCATCGGGGTGAGGACAATCTCTTCTTCGTTCACGGGTGTCTCCTTTTCTTTTTTGTTGAGTATATAATGAATTATCCTTGCAAAGATAGCGGTTTTTCGGCAGAGAATCAACGGTATGTTCCGATTCAATTTTCAAAATAAATGTTGCATACCTTGAAAAAAGGAGAGTTTATTTCTTAATAAGTAGGAGAAAACTATTAAAACGTGTTATAAAACATGCTATTTTTCTTGGATAATTTGCTAATTTCCCAAGAGTCCGTATCTTTGCAATGTGTTTTTCATAGTATTAGATTTAAGGTTAACAAAGGTTGGAGCAAGGCGTTGCTCCTTTTTTTATGCCTATACGCTTCGTCCCTATTTGATATAAACCAGCAGAACTCTCTCTTTTCAATCATCAGATTCTTTTGGCCAATCTGAAATCCTAGAGATTCGGTTCAGAGCAACCCCACCTTTAAAAATAGATTCATTCCGGTGCTCTAATGAACTAAACTAAACAGTAGCTTCCAATAGCCAGTAAGAGATAACCTGTTTTAATACTGTATTTAGTTTCCTGGCTTTTATAAATAATAATTAGATCTGCACTTCAGTTTTCGTTCTACTTAAGTCGAACGATAGAACCACTTAAGTTGAACTATCGCTCCACTTAAGTGGAACGAAAACTCATTAGAGAACGAAGCAAATAATAGTTCCAAGAAGAATTACTAAAAACTGCATTGCGTTAGATTAGTCCTTGTAACTATGAATTTAGCTCAAAATTGCATGATTTGGAATCAATTGCCACTAATGATTTTATTAGTTATTTTTAGGCAACCGTTTACCTATTGATAGTTATTTCATTGCCTAAGGAGTTATCGTTTGACAGTTGTTGAACGAACGCTTGACATATGTTGAACTATCGCTTAACAATTGTCAAACGAAAGCTCCTTAGGCAATTGAAAGAATAATATAAGCAAGAGAAAGAAATAAAAGCTGTATATTGACAAGTTATTGTCAGCGGTAGTATCTTGGGATCATTTCCGTATAAAAACGCACTGTTTGGAGTATAGTTGTTCTACCTCCAAACTCTCAAACTGAGCCATTCTTTTCTTACCTTCTACTACTTACCAAACCAAACTCCCCAATATATACTATAATGCAAAAAGCTAGCCGTAATATACCATAAATCAAATTTCTATACTTTTATAAAAATATAATAAACACCGGTTGATATCCGCTCAAACAAAAGCACACATTTTAAACACAAATATTATCATTTTTCTTGTTTATATCAGCTAATAATAATACATTTGCATTTATTCAAACCAAATTATTACAATTATGAATAAAATTCCCATTTTTTCATTGACACTACTTTTTGCTTTAATTTTACCATTATTTGCAAATGCACAGGTAACAGTAAAGGGTATTGTAACTGACGAAAGTGGGGTACCATTAGTTGGCGTCTCCGTCCGCTATAAGGAAGTCCCCCAAGTTGGTGTTACTACAGATATTGATGGTAAGTTTTCCATCAAGGAAGTAAATGAAGGGAAAACGCTTGTTTTTTCCTATATCGGTATGAAAAATGCAGAGCGTTTACTAAAAGGGACAACCTCTTTCATCAAAATACAGATGGAGGCAGAAACAAGTGAACTCGATCAGGTTGTTATCACTGGTTATACTCAAACTACATTTAAAAAGATGACAGGTTCAGTAGGCATCATTACTGCCGACCAGCTAAAAGATCAAGCCCAACCGACTGTCGATGCCTTAATGCAAGGTAAAATTGCGGGTGTAGCTGTATCAGCTGTAACCGGACAGCCCGGTAGTACACAAAAAATACGAATCAGAGGTACCAACACGATCACTGGAGACGGACAACCTTTATGGGTTATTGACGGAGTACCCGTACAAGAAAGTATAGCTGATATGCCAAGTAGTTCGGAAATTAAATCAGGACAGTTCGATGATATGTTTATGAATGGTATTGCAGGTATTAATCCAAGCGATATCGAGAGCATCACGATCCTAAAAGATGCTTCCGCTACAGCTATTTATGGATCTCGTGCAGCAGGAGGTGTTATTGTAGTAACCACTAAAAAAGGGAAACAAGGGAAAACAAGAATCAATTATTCCGGTAACGTTTCTGTCACACTATCGCCACAAAGGGATTATTCTTTAATGAATTCCCAAGAAAAAATTGCTTTTGAACAAGGATTATGGGATGAATTCTCTGCCCCTTACTTTGGAGAAGGTAAAACAGATTATCCAGTGGTAGGTATAGTTGGTATTGTACGTTCCGGTAAAGGACGTTTTAGCGGCTGGAATAAAGAACAACAAGACGCCTATCTCAACGAATTAAGTCAGAACAACACTAACTGGTACGACGAACTGTTCCGGAATGGAGTATCAACAACACACAACTTATCCATCAGTGGAGGAGGTGAGAAATACACCTATTATACATCATTAGCATACACACGCAATGCAGGTTTATTAAAAAACAATAATTACGACCGTTATAACATAACGGCTAACCTCACCATGACTCCCAACCAAAAAGTAAGATTAGATTTTGGTGCATCAATGTCTTATCAAGATTCCAAGTCGCCGGCATTAAGCACTTTCGACCCGTTTCAATACGCATATTTTGCCAATCCATACGAAAAACCATATAATACAGACGGCAGTTATTGCACAGATGAAACCTACTATACATTAGGTAAATATAACTATGAAACTACGAGCAGAAAGAAAGTGCCCGACAGCGGTTTCAATATTATGCGAGAAATGAATGAAACCTCTTCACGTACTAAAAATATAAATACAACTGTACGTGCCGGCATTGATTATAGCATTATCAGCAAATTACGCTTTGTGGGACTCGCTTCATATACTTATTCCACCAACCGTCTGAAAGAAATATATGGCGATGGAACCAAAGCCGCATTAGATAACCGCATGTCAGTTGACTACTTGTCACAAAAAGAATATGCTTCAGTTTTACAACGTAATATAGATAATGACAGCTATATGGTACGCGGACACTTTGCTTATGATGACCAATTCGGCAGCGACCATGCAATTTCCTTAATAGCAGGCGCCGAACTCCGCGGGAACAAGTCGAACGGACTTTTCAGTAAACGATATGGTTATGATTCTCTAACAGGAAACACAATTACCCCTTTACCTTCTACTCCCGAAGGAGTTAACTATGACAAGCTGAAAGAATATCTGACTGCTTTGGATGCTTCTTCCGGTGAAACTTGGAATGAGCAAAAGTTCGCTTCCTTCTATGCTTCCGCCGATTATTATTATAAAACAAAGTATATATTGAATGCTTCTTTCCGTACAGACGGCAGCTCCAACTTCGGTAGCGACCAACAATTCAATCCGAACTGGGCCGCAGGTGCTGCCTGGAACATCAGCGAAGAGAACTTTATGCAATCTATCAAACCAGTATTGAACAGATTGACTCTTCGGCTGGCAACCGGATTCACTGGTAATATCAGCCGTGCTGTAAGTCCGCAACTTATCATTAATCTCCTTGATGATTATCGCAATGTGGCAAATAATGTTTATCATATTGGAAGTATCAGTTCTCCTCCAAACCCCAATTTGCGCTGGGAAAAAACGAAAGATATGAAAGTTGCATTGGACTTTGGGCTTTTCAATGACCGCTTAACCGGTATTATTGAAGGATATTACCGTAAAACCACTGATATGGTAACTAGTGTACGGGTACTAACCACAACTGGATATTCAAAACAACAATATAATACGGCAAATGTAGAAAACAAAGGTATTGAAGCCACACTAAATGGAACTCCTGTAAAAACTAAAGACTTTACTTTATCCTTATCTGGCAATATTGCCTATAATATGAATAGGATAACTAGATATAAGGACCCACTAAATAAACTTTCTTATGCAGGATACTGGGAAGGATATCCAATGGAGGCTATCTATAGCGGCAGACTTACCGGTATTGACCCGGATACAGGTCTTTACTCTTTCCAATTACGCCCGGATGCAGAAATCAATACTGCAACTGATTTAAATAAATTTGACAACTATCAATTTTATCTGGGAACAGGGGAAGCCCCTATTACCGGTGGCTTCAACATTACCGCAGAATATAAAGGTGTCAGATTAAGTGTGAACGGAACCTATGCAACAGGATCTAAAGTACTTGAATATATTAAACCTCCCGTTTCTTATCAAAATACAGGTTATGGAACTCAAAGTGAATCAACACAGGTATTCGAGAATGACCTATTTACAAAACAACTGAATGTACCGAAAATTGCCGGTGACCGTTGGACACCCAACAATACTGACGGTACCTATCCGCGTGTATGGAACGTTTTCAAGGATTCGTATAACTTTGGTTATTATAACCCAATGGATCCAAATATTACACGCGGGGCATATCTCACCAATTTATCATATGTACGTATTAAAAGTATTATTGTAGGATACTCACTCCCGAAGAAATTATTAAATCAGACAGCACTTTCAAATGTGGATTTCTCAATGGCACTTAATAATTTCTTCACTTTTACGAGCTATAAAGGTATGGATCCGGAAACTCCCGGAGCAACGTATCCTGTCAGCAGATCTGTGATGTTTAGCGTAAATGTAGGATTCTAAAAAAGCATAACTATGAAAATAAAACAACTTATACTCACCTGTTGCAGTTTGCTATTCATACTTACCTCATGCAACAATTATCTGGATGTAAAACCCAAAGGAAAAATTATACCTAAAACAGCCGAGGAATATTCCACAATTCTTCATTATTGGCTGGACGAGATAGAAAAGGGTGCCAATGCTACAATTATACCTGAACCCGACTATACAAGTCTTTTGGAATTCTTTGCAGAAGATTTGGATGGAACATTAGCCAGTTCCCTTGTTAATACACAATTATATGTCGGTAGTCGTATCAATACAAATCAAAAACGTTATCCTGAACTGTATTCCGTTATCAAAGACTGCAATGTTATCATCAGCAATATGGAAGATACAGAATCAGAAATGGCAAAAAACATACTAGGAACAGCATGGAGTCTTCGTTCTATCTGCTATTATAATCTGCTACAAAGTTTTTGTGAGCCCTATCAACCGGAAACTGCTACTGAAACGTTAGGATTACCACTTGTAGATGAATTCGACATGGAAGCCAAACCTGAACGTTCGAACCAAAAAGAAACAGCAGAATTTATATTAAAAGGATTTCGCAATGCACTCTTATACAATGTAACCGATAAAGACTACCTCTTTACGGCTCAGGTAACCAAAGCTTTTATGGCACGTTTTTTCTTTTGGACACAAGACTGGGAAAATGCCATCATATACGCTAAAGAAGTGCTTGAACAATATCCTATGTTAGAAGCTGAAGAATATGCGGATAATATAAATCAGAAACTTTCAAAAGGGAAAAATGTTATCATCGCCTCTTACACTAATGAAAATGATATAGGAAGCTTAAGTTATGTTGTTGCCCAAAGCAATGTTATTCAGCGTCCTGTATCTAAAGAGCTAGTACAATTATTCAATAGTAGCCCAAATGACATACGCAAAGCAAATTCATTCAACGCACAACGAATACCTATCAAAAAGGTTACAACTAAATTCCGCAGTGAAGAACTATGTCTCATTATTGCTGAATCATATGCGCACTTGAATAATACAACAGAAGCTCTAAAATATCTTAATCTCCTTCGTTCCAAAAGAATTACCCAAGATTATATAGCTTATACAATGGATAATCTACCTGAAGTAGCTAAACAAAACATCACTGTAGATGCCACTGGCGCTCCTCTCAGTAAGCTAATTTCCGCCATTCTTTGCGAACGTAGAATGGAACTCTTTCTCGAAGGTGATCGTTGGTTTGAGTTGAAACGCAATGGAAGACCAGAATTTTGGATTGCTGCAAATGGGAAAAAATATGTTACAGAAAAGTACCTTTACACATATCCTATTCCGAGGGCTGATGTAGAACTATTTCCAGACCTTCTCATACAAAATCCCGGGTATATAAATTAAGTATTAACTTTAATAAAACAAAAAATGAAATATACTATATATATTACAGCAATAATAGTTACAAACTGCATATTTATATGCTCGTCCTGTAGTGAACCAGAAGAACTAACTCCGAAAACAGCATCTGTAACAACAGACTATCTTGTTCCCACTGGAACAATCCTAACTGCCGAAGACCGTGCAGAAGTACAAGCACGATGGGATGAATATAACGAAGCAATTAACCAATAAAATCGATTGAGTAAAATGAAAACAATGCTTAGAAACATAAACATTCTGCTTATATTGGTAATGGCATTTCCCATAATAGCCATTTCATGCAGTGATGATGATTCTTCGGCTGCTAATCTTTCGTTCAGTCGATCCATTTATATTCTTCCTTCTTCGGGAAGTTTGGAAGTAGAACTTAGGGCATCTGTACCACCAGAAACAGACCTTATAGTTCCTGTCAATATTGAGGGGACCGCAGAACTGAATGAAGATTATGAGATTTCTGCTAAAGAATTCACGATAAAGGCAGGTGAAACAAGTGGAAAATTGATACTAATACCTAAAAACAATTTAACTAGTGGACGTGAAATCCGTCTCTCTATTAATCCGGTGAACGGTTATGTATTGGGAGATAAAAAGATAGCTATCATTCCTATAGAAACCAAGGAACGTATTATGTATTCATTTACGTCATCTTACTCTCGAGTATTAAGTACTGTTGAGATATGGGTAGAAGTTCAAGGTGAAATTAGTGGAAAAAGTTTTAAGGCTCTTTCTGATATTACATTTCCTTTGGAGATTGGTTCATCAAGTAGTGCGATAATAGGTACTGATTTCACTGCCCCAACTTCTATAACTATACCTAAAAATGGGCGACAAGCTCATTTCACAGTTGCAATTCAAGAAGATGCTGAAGACTATGCAGGTAAAACAGCTACTATCAATTTAAAAGCACCTAGTGAAGGCGACTCTGACCTTTATTATCCAGGATCTTTTATTTCCTATTCTTTAAAACTTGACCAAGTGAAATTTATAGATATGCTAGGAAAATGGAAACCTGTAGAGATCACAAATGAAATTAATTTTGAATTGTATGAAATTCCTGCTGAAGATATGGTAAACTTACCCGTAAAAAACAGTGAGAATGATTATCTGGAATTCATCCACACAGACGGAAATGACATAATCATACCGCATCTTACCGGAAGCTTAAAAAACTTCTTTTGTAATCCTAGTGGACATAAAGTCACTTTTGATCATATTGAAAAAGGTCTTCTTGATTGGGAAAAAGATGAAGAATATGATGCTCCATATTATATTATTTCCGGAGCAAACAAATTTTTCTCATCTCAAAAGTCTGAACCAGCCGATGTTATAATGGGAATTGATAAGCTAGATGATAACAATATCATCATTTACTTTCATGAGTATATTCCTACAGATTTCTTTGTCAGTACTTATAATGACTATGATGAAGAATTTGATGTAGATATGTTTGGCATCAATTATAAATTCACCCGCGTAGCTGAATAAGATAATATGAGTTCAAATAATAAAAGTCCCTCATCCATAATTCCTAAATGGATGAGAGACTTTTGTTCAATCTTACTTTCTCAACGCCTTCTCAATTATAAACAACCGATAATCATAATCCTCTCTTAACTTTTTCGTCGGTGCCATTGCCTTGGCTTTGACATATTCCTGTTTCAAATCCATCAGACATCCATACCAAAAATGAGCTCTTGCCGGAACAGACAGATATGAAATGCTTTCAATTGGCTCCATTCCCCAATGAGAATTAGTTTCTCCAATCGCAAAGCTAGAAGAACCGGATGATGAACCTTTTTCTTTCACCGGACTTACATCCGACCATGAAATAACAGCATTCAAGAATTGTCCTTGCATAAAACGCTTAAAATCAGCAGAATTCTTACCCATCCTGGCTTCCTTGAATAAGAAATTTATTAGATCTGAAATAGCTTGCTGTTGCGTGTAAGGATCATTCGATTTACTTTCACTAAGCCAGATATTACTCAACTGCACTAATACCAAGTTTCCCAGGAATTTTTGAGAATAATCGGCAACACTCCCTGTTAAGGCACAATGATTCAGCAATTCCTTATCATCCATCCATGTCATCTTTTCAATCGCATCCAGCATCCACAAAAAAGATTGGCGCTGAACCTCTTTGGGCACTGATTGAAAAGAAGGATAAACATCTCCATAGTAACTATCATTCAAATAAATACCACCCACTTGTTGCAGTACATGCTTCATATATTCATTCACCTGCTTGATGATATGACCATATAAAACAGCACGCAGCTCATAGTCCACATCCTCCTTGTTCAACCACTGGTTGGCATTCTTTATTACTTTCGCTATATTCTCACAAGCTATTGTTGCCGAATGGATAGCATCATTCCCTAAATCCCTTTCCATTCCACGAGGGTCATAATACGCTTTCCTGTTCTGCGGCCCTTTAAACAACAATAACGGATTGTGGTTACGTTCAGATATCAACGATTGCAAACCGGGTAATTCCTCCTGCGGCGTATTCTTTTTCATAGGTTGATACAAATAACGAATTACCCAATCATCATATACCCCTAACACCGATTGCACCAGAGGCATTCCTTCACTATAACTATCATCAGAAAGCAAATAGTTCATGGGGAGCTTATCCATAACGGAAGCAGATAACCCATGCTGCTTAACAAACTCCTTCGACCGAAGCGAATCAACAGGATAAGCAATAGATCCTGCCATATTATCACGCAACCCCAAACAATGTCCCCAATGCCTCAATAATAAAGACGTTAATGCTTCCTCTACCAAGCCCTCATCAGGCAGCAACGTACGAGCCTTCTCATTAAAAGAAGATGTTTGCAGGAAATAATCCAACTGGATTTTCGATGCCAAGTTGTGCGGAATGTAAATATTGGCACTTATAATCTCTCCTGTCAACGGATCACTCCAACAGTTGTCTGTAATCTGGTTAGACGGTGAAATGACATAACGAATACAGGATTTAGTAATATTATTGGCATCAAACACCGTACCGTTTTTAGGATAAGGCTTCACTACCAGCGCATTGGAAAAACCAATCTTCTGAAAAGACTTGTTCCATATATCAGCACTACGATACACACAGCGCTGCCAGCTTTCGGGCAACAGAGTATCTACATAAAAAACAATAGGTTTTTCCTCTGTCAAATTCCAACGATTCACCCAATACTGCACTTCACTTCCTTGCGCTTCATCCGAAAAGCTAACCTTGTTACTCCATAGAGTACCAACACGAGGATCTGCCAAACGAGGAAGATAATCTTCATCCTCCGGTAATAACATAAATGTACGCTTCACAACCGCACTGAAAGGAATATCGTCTGCTATCGGGAAAAGCCCGAATAACGACATGGCAAGACTATAACTCATATTGCATGAGATAGATACATTATCCGAGTAAGAGGCAATCCCGGATATCATCGACCGGTCTTGTTTAAAAGTAGCCTTCCTTTTCACCCAGCCATCCATTGTATTATATGCCTTCGGATCTATCGGATTCATGTATTCGTCATCTTTAAACACATAAGAAGTGACATCAATCACCAAAGCACTATCAGGAGAATAAGCCTTGATTGGAAACTGCTCCAGAACAATATCACTAAAGCTATTTTTCAATGCATCGCCGATACGAGAGCCATCACCGGTAGTCGGACGATTGGCAACCCGATAAAGTCTGACCAACGAATCAGATTGGCAAAATCTCACCTGTAAAGAAGTGGCAGGGCGAAATCCCACGGACGATTCCTGTGGATTACTGACTTTATCAACCACCCCTCCCATCAACAGACGTTTACCTAAAACAGCCTTAGGTATTTCCATATATATCTTATTCTCAATCCAATAAAGATTCATTAATCCCTTGGACTCCATGCTATTGGATTTACCTTTCAATAGCTTTTCATAATCACTTTTCGATTTTACCTGCTCTGTTTTTTTCTTTTTCTTAGCTGCCCCTTCCAAAGGATAAGAAACGGACAAGCCAAAGACCGACAAAAAAAGTAAAAGGATATATTTATTCTTCATAATCATCTGTTTAACGCATTATTCATTTGATGAAGCAATAATTGATAGTGAAGTCGAGTATCTTTATCGACATGTTGCTTTTGATTATTCAATAAGTCGCGCACCCGCAAGAAATAACCATAACACATACTCTCCTGATTTCTGGGGACAAAGTACTCGGCCATTGGTTCTTCAAATCCGGCTACAGGATTAAACATACGTTCCAAGTCCGACACACAACACCCTTTGTGTCCTTCCCCTATCTTATGATAAAGCGTGGTTAACGATTCCCAAACATCCTCATCTGCCAATGATTTCGAATCTTTATTCCAATTGATCTTTGCCGTTGAAGCTAACTGTTTAATAAATAAATTCTGCAACTTCATTTGAGTAGAGGTTAGTTTACGCCCTTTCAAAGTAGGACTCCAGATGTATTCATAAATGTCATTCATACATTCGTCAACATCATATTTATCGCCTTCAGCTTTCAGTGCCGAAAATTCCACACGAGCAGGAGCCGCCATCAATAATTTCATCAGCACATTACGCAAAGCATCAGAAGGTTTACCAACCATAGGCAACTTATCCAATACATCGCTGTTATCTAACCAATCCATCGTTTCCAGCTGTTCCAGAAAATAACTCATTGCCTCTTTTTGCTTCTCCTTCGGTTCACTTTCCAGAGCTTCCACTTTATCACCGACCAGTTTTTCATGCAGATAAATGCCACCGATATTATGATAAACATGCAACATATAAGTCAAATACTGCATTATAATACCATCATAAATAGCAGATCGGTGTTTATAATCATTATCTTCCTTATCCAGCCATTGGTTCAGATTAGCCAGGATATACTTCAGGTTTTTCACACCATATTGAGTTGCTTTTACCGCATCATCTCCCAAATCTTCCGTTTGAGAACGAGGATCAAGTATATCTGATTGTTGTTTTCCATATCGATATACAGGATCACCGGATAAATCTGTAATCCACTTTGAAGTAATCTTATACTCTTCTTCCTCTGTTTTGGCTTCCGGTACCGGTGTATAATTCCAACGAATCAAATAATCATCATACACCCCAAAGCGAGGAGGCATCATACGAACCCCACGCTCCATATCACCGGGTTGTGCCACATAATTAAAACGTGCATAATCCATTATAGAGGTAGTAGTACCATGTTTCTGTGTAAACGAAGGAGAACGCAAAGAGTCGACCGGAATGACGGAAGAAGCACTCATATTGTGCATAAATCCGAGACAATGTCCTACTTCGTGTGAAACGACATAACGTAAAGCATCATCCATCACTTCCCTTGGAATAATTTTATGACGGACACGTTTGTCAGCTTGAGCAGTCTGGATAAAAATCCAGTTATTCAACAACTTTATAACATCATGATACAGATATACAGAAGCATTCAGTATTTCTCCATTGCGCGGATCTACCCAAGAGGGACCCATTGCATTTTCAATAGCAATCGGTGCATAACGAATACAAGAGTATTTCAAATTATCCGCATCAAATTCCGGATCGTCTTTCGGAAATTCTTTAGCCTGGATAGCTTGTGTAAAACCTATTTTTTCAAATGGTTCATTCCATTGGTTGACAGCTTCAAATATAGATGCTTTCCAACTATCAGGGAAACAACTATCTACATAAAAAACAATCGGCTTCACAGGTGTCACCTTTTTACCCTCTACATAACTTTTTAAATCAGAAGGCTCCAAACGCCAGCGATTTGCATAATAGATTGCCCGCATCGTCTGTTTGGTTGCCGAATATTCTTTTTTTATAGTCGGGAAAATACCAATCCGGCTATCCATCAATCGGGGACGGTAAGGAACAGAATCCAATAACAGGATAGAACGTGTCACCTTTGCAGTCAGAGGTTCGTCCTTAATGTCTTTTCCACTACCTCCGGTCAGCGAATAAGTATAACTTAGGCAACTCCGAACAGATATATTGTCCTTAAAAGCTTTAAAACCATCAACAAACGACTTGCTACTTTGGAAAGAAGTGGAACGCTTACGTCCTCTCGACATATTTGCACTATATTTATCAAAAGGATCCATTAGCTTATTGTCACCCACAAAAAAACTGGTAACATCAAACACAACAGCCGTACTATCATTATTATAGGCAGAAATATCAAAGGCTTGCAATATGGCATCCATGTTACTTAATGCAATAGCCGTCTTCAATCGATTGTCATTATCACCACTCACATTATCTGTTTGAATAGCAGACAGACAGATTTTGTTATTCAGTTTTTCAAAACGAAAATGAATAGGTTCGGTAGGTTTTGATCCTATAATGGCATTTCTATTATCACTGATTTCTGTAACTGCAGAGCCCAACAACATATCACGTTTCAACAACGATAATGGAAGTTCAAAATAAACTTTTTCTTTCACTTTGTGTACAGTGATGAAACCTTCTGCTTTCGAATGATTAGATGAGAACAGTTTATCATAAGCAGTTTTTTCTTTCTCAACAGATTCTTTCTTTTTTGTTTTTTTACGTTTAAAAGAAATAGCATTTGCTGATACAGCTCCTCCCAGCATAGAAAATACTAAAAGAGCCACCCAAATTCTTTTCATTTTGATAATAGTGTTAATTCATACTCTAGTAATAGAATACAAATCTAAGAATTATAAAGAATTATCTCCAATAAAATCTACTTTTTTCCTTCAAAGACACTATACAATACGACACTTTATTAGTTATTTACTTCTCTTACCCAGATACAAACCGCCTTTTAATGAATCAGACCACCCCTATAGCAATCATAAGATTACATACTATTTCTCACTTATAAACTGCTCAAAACTATATTTAAAATCCTCATTCAATATTAGCTTATACTCCTTGGTGAATTGATCAAATGCAGTATATGCCATTCCCATACGTTTCAAATCCACTAAAGCACGGCACTTAACGCGAACAGACTCTTCATCTAACGAATCAAATCGCAGAATACAATTTGAGATTTGTATTCTCAAGTTATCATTTCCTACAAATTGCTTGCTATCTCTTAACCGGCTCAGAAGATCAATCATTGAATCGGAATAATCTGCTTTAAAACTATCTACCCAATCAAATTGCATATTAGGAAGCAATTGACCAAATGAAGCCAGACTCAATAATTTTTCCAGATCTTCCTTATGGACCACATCTAAAGGCGCCATCTTTTGCATCAATTGATTTGCTATAGTATAGTCATTATATACATGCCCCTTATTAAGAAAGTACCAATAACCATTTGCCGATGATATCTCCGTATCTCCTACCTCTTCCAACAAAAGACGTATCTTACGTATATTTACACTACGGTTATTAGAGAAACTCTCTTCTGACTTATCATACCACAACAATTCTTTTAACTTGATATTAGAAATCCCCTTATTATTCTGATTGGAATAAAGAATAATAACAGATAATAATTGACGCATGATAGGCGTAAACTTTCCGGTAATGTCTTTTAAATCCCGATTAATTACCTGAAATCCGTTTAGCATATAAATTCCTGGTGTGGTGTTCAATACAGGAGCTTCAAACGAGGAATATAGGTGGTCATTTTCTGGAATTTCTTTTTCACTATTTATATCTGAAACAACCCCTTCTTCTTTTTCACAAATATCTTGTTGCGGAATAGATATAGCTTCTTTCTTATCATGCTTTCTGCTATTCCACAGTCTCCACCCAATTCCTCCTAAACCTGCTACACAAATACATACAAACAGTAATTTCCACCAAGTCCCCCTGTTTTCCTGTACTGTTATATTTTGAATAGGCAACACTGGAGATGCAATAGAATAAATATTTGCTTCATAATTATTCCCCTCTACTTGGTGAACTGTTACAGCGTAATAACATTTTTCTGAAGCAAGATAAATTAAATCTGCATGAGAATTAACATCTAAGAAAGTATAAGGTATTGTATCACCTAAAACAGTTTCTTGTCCATTCTCCAAATTTAAATCTTTCAAAACCAGAGAAGATAGAAAACGACCTGAAGAAAAAAACAATCCTTTTGCATGTTTACCTTTTTCTACTTCATCAATTATCAACGTAGAAGCAGCTACCTCATCACAAAGATTCTCCGGTATAGCCCACTTTTTTTCCAAAGAATAATCATTCAAATTCAATTTATACAAATCCTTATAATGAACGACCCCATACTCCTGTTTACCCAAGTCATTTCCCAATCCTCCATAAATATAAACCAGCGAATCGGTCTTCCCTATGGCACTCAAATAGCGAGGAGTAATCGCATCCGGCAACTCTCCCTTTATCACTTCACCCGACAGAGATATTCTATTTAACTCACGGGTATACAAATGAAATCCATACCCCAGAATTTGTACAATTGATGAATCTTTTGAATTGAAAAACCGATTATGTTGTGTATAAGAAGACTGCCTTTTCCGTTGGATAGGAATAGACCAACTTTTTGTTTGAAAATTGAAAAAAGACAGATTCTCCCCATCAGGCTTCTCAAAGTCATAATAAACCAACTGGCTACCTTTATCTTTCAAAGGAACAAAAAGAAACTGGTTAGTGATCCGATTTACATCAATCAATGGCGAGAAAACATATTCTTTAGTTGTACTCCGTATTAAATCATATTTGACAATACGATCTTTTGCAATAAAATAACATGCCGACTGATCTTCACACGGGACAGGAAAAGTCTTGGATGAAAAAGATAACGTTTTCCTATGTTTCCAATATATATGACTATTAATAATCCATTCCGGATTTGATATAAAAGCTGTCATCTGCCGAAACTTGTCCTGAAGCAAAGTGTCAGATACGGCTTGCTCCAACGACCATTCATATTTTATGCTCCCAGGTTCCAGACCGATCTGTACATCCTTCAAAATAATAGGTGCCACGTCCGAAGTGGTATAAGAAGCTAATTTATTAGCACCAAAGCAGACTTTAACAGAATGATTATCCGGGGCAGTAACTTTCTCTTTAGAAATAAGAGAACCATTATTTCTGACATATAACGTATCATCTTTATACTCCAATTCTATCTTTATCCTATTCCACTCATGAATATCGATAGTCGCAGAAGAGTGTATCTTTCCTAAATATTGCTGGTCTTTAATTAAACACAAATAAGGCTCTTCGTTTACAGGATTAACCAATATCAGATTGAGGCTATTTCTATTGTCAACAATCATACGGCATACATAACCAAAATGCTCGCCTTTTTCCCTAATCTTCAAATCAAAAGAAACAGATAAATAATCTTTGAATCTCACTCCCTGATTGCCGGACGGTATGATGAATGAAGTACGTTCATCTTTTGAATATTCATAAGCACGAAAAGAAAGACCTCCGATATTTTCACCACCCCAAGTGACTATAGTCTTCGAGATAAATAAAATATAAAATAACAGTCGGATATATTTCATAGCAAAAGCTTATTTGAAGCAAAGATATAAAAAATATGTTTTTTCAATCTTAGGATATTAAAATAATATAGTTACTCTGCACCAATAACGAAATATATCCGGCTATTATACTCCACATCCTTATCGAACCGGCATCCGGGATGAACGCAGTTCTCCTCTCAAATATTTAGCAGCTTCACCTGCCAGCCAAAGATAATGATCGGGTGCTTCTCCTTCATAAGTTATAAAAGAACTTTCACCCACCGGAGGTGTATTTGTACATTTAAAGAAAGCTGTCCCCTCATCTATCTCATCAAACATTGCCAAATAAAGGCTCTCTGCTCCTGCATCTACAGCACCTTTCACCTGTTGCCAGAAGAAACGTCCCCCCAATCTCGGAATCATGTTTTGTGGAGCATCCTTTTTCATGTTATGCCAACTAAAGCCCGGAAACAACACCGGCATATAATCTTTACCATTCGCTTTACACCACTTTATATCTTCCTCTATCGACTTACGATATGGCTCATACGTATTATTATCAAAACGTCCCACCAACCATGGATGGACAATATCCGCCTGTTTTACCAGTTCGAGCAATCGCGTATCAGAGACAGCATCTATCGTTAATGTCCGCCAATGAGTAGGTACACCTACCAATATGGAACAACCTTCACTCTTCAGGAAATCAATGATTTTCTTTACCTGCTCATATCCATATTTACGGCGATCATTAAACCCTATTCCCCAAACAGCAACTAACGGTTTACCATGATGATAAACATAATGATTGTTGTTCCGGGAAACTAGTTTATACTTCTCACACAGCTCTTTCCAGTCACGTATCAATATATCTTCTTCACCGGCTTCCATACCGGAAAGGTCATACATCAGGCAAATTGCCCGGTCATACTTTTCTGCCGAAAGAACAGCATTATTCAGTATCTTATTATAATTATCCTTCCCTTTCTGATTTCGTATAGAAACAACAAAACGTTGCATAAATACCCCATCAATTCCATATTGCTTCATCCATTTAAAATGCAGATCTGTAGTAGAAGCATCATACGAACTAAAAACCTTTGCTGGTGTCTCATCAGGTAACTTAAAAGCCGTTTCATAGGTTTTCTCATATTCAGAAACATCCGGCCAAAGATCAATGGTACACTTGCCCGGTTTGAACTCTTTTTCTTTTTCAAAATGTTTCCAACCCAAACCAGCACCGTCTTCAGGAGTATTAAACCACCCCTGATACCCTGCCATCACTAAATTCCTTATTGATTTGAAACGGACACGACTCATTGACTCCGTCGTTTTTGTCGCCGGATCAGACATCACCACCTCTTTCGGGAACTGATTTAAAGCAATAAATTCACTGATAAACCGATCCGGATATACTTTCACAAGATTCATTCCTTGATACCCTGTCCCCAGCACCTTTCCTACCGGACCTATCGTTATCATTTCCATATTGCCAACCTTTCCATAAGCATTGTTATGTAAATGCCCTGCAAATATTGCGTTTACTCCATATTTCTGAAACAAATGCACATATTTCTCTCGCATAGGCAAAGAGAAATTCGAATAATTCACAGGTTCATCCATCCGCTTTAGAAAAACAGAGCAATGAGTAAAAACAAACTTGAATCTGGCATCCTTCGTTTTCTGTAATTCCTGTTCCAGCCACTTAAATTGAACTTCTTCCCTCTCCTTGTCCTCTTCTTTTATTATATTTGAATCAATACCTATAAATGCACAATCACCATACCTGAATGAAAAATGGGTTTCTCCGTAGTTCTTTTTATAATTATCTATAGAAGCCCGGCTGACCTTACCTATATCGTGATTTCCCGGAATCATATAAACCTTTACTGAAGAGTCTATTTGAGCAATCATCGACTTATAAGCAGCAATCTGTTCCTTACTCTTCGAATTATTTACAAAATCACCGGTTATCACCACAAACGGAGGTTTTAACTGATTAATAGCTGTCACAGCCTTATTCATAGCCTCTGTTTCTGCCGAAATACTCTTATTATTATCTATGAAGCCAAATTGGGGATCACTTAATTGCAAAAAGAAAAAGGGAGCAGAATCCGCAGCTATCCCATGAGATACAAAAACAGCCAAGAGAAAACAAACGACCGATATTATTTTCTTTCTCATAAATTATTTATTGTTATCACGAGATACAACGATCTGCCTGATACATCGTATCCCGTTATTAATAACTATTACTTCTTAAATTGATTTCTGGTTATCTTCAGAAATTCAGATTTGTTTTCCTCCGTCGGTTCCAAATTCGTTCCTTTCTGGTAATTATTCCATGAATTGACTAACACAATGTTTTTACTTCCGATATTCCGTTTAGCTACATTACAGAAATTAATATAATCAGCAGTCTCTCCATCTTGCCCGAAAGTATATTTATAACTTGAAGTTGAATTGATGCGGTCATTATAAGAAGGAAAGATACAAGGAACAAAGTCTGTATTCCATTTGGATATTGTAGTCTTCCAATTGGCCCAATTCAAATCAACAAAACTGAAAAAGGCATAATAACGGTCATACATATTCGTTGACCAGTCGTTCACTGTCACTCCATCAAAAGAAGCAATCTGATGTTCCTCATAATTCACCGGAGCTACCCAACCGGTAGTAAATTCTCCAATCGTATAAAGATCATACCCCAATTCTGATACAGCCTTCTTTAATGCCGGGATGACCAAAGAATAATCAATACTCTTCAATGCAGAAGAAGAAAGGTTAGACGGAGTTATTAGAATAACCGGTCTTCCGTTCATTTTATAATAGGCCTCATCATTAAATAAAGGCACTAAAGTATTCGTAAAGTCATTGATCATCTTATTCAAATTCTCTTCCTCTTGAAGCGGTTTGTCATTAGATACTTTCAGATGTTTGGTGTTATAATTGATCACTAAGCGGACTTTTGCATTGGTTGCCGTACGTACAGACTTAAAGTTGGTAATCAATGTATTATCTGCTGAAGCAGCATCCCAAGTAACTATCAGAAAGTCCAAGGCAGCCTCATCCGCCCAAGCAAGCTGTTGCTGTAACACTCCACTAGTTGTAGACAAATATTCACCCAACAAAGGAGTACCGGCATATATTTTCTTACCGGATTTTAACCAGCTGGAAGAGGAAGTTATATTGGTATAATAAGCACCGACTATCGCATCCACAGGTAAATCCGTCTGTGGTATATCATACACATATTTGCTCTTATCAGGAGCTAAATGATCGTCTTTATCACAAGATACAGCTAACAAAGCGATGAATCCGAGCAATATAATAGTTATCTTTTTCATATCCTTCATTTTTTAATTATTCGTCAAATAAGGGTTAGTCTTAGTGGGCAATGCAAACCATAACTTAGTCGACATTGCATCTTGTCCACCATCGAGATTTGCAATACCTTTCGTCAATTCATATTCATTGTTTGTTTTCTCGCTATCGGGATATACCAATCGCTGAGGAATATAAGCATAAGGATTATCCTTGGTGCCCGCATTTACAGCACCATATCCGGTTTCCGGCTGGAAATGCGGCGGGAATTCCAATACTTGGCTACGGCGAATCAGTGTCCACGCATCCAACGATTGATAAAACATAGCTATATATTGCTGCATGATAATCTGACGATAAATAGGATCAGGTTCATCAGATGTAATAGCAGAAGATACAATGCCGATAAAATCTTTATAATAATCTTCACCTTCTTCTGTGACTGTGAGATCTGTCAATGTATTCCATTTAATTCCCGGAGTCTGAAGATAATTATTTACTTTTCCACCGTCTACGCCATATTGTGCCATTGAAGCATTCACACCAGCATTGTAATAAGCCTCGGCTGTTTGCGAACCACTTCCCAAACCTTTATGAACCAATTCACTTTTCAACAGGCACACTTCTGCATAATTCATAATTACTTCTGCATAACTTTGCTCCGTGAATTTATCCTGTAATTGAGAGTAATCATCAGCCGTCTTTCCACTATGCGGATTGGGAGACAAGCTGACTCCCGACGGCAAATTAGAAACTTTCGGTTGTCCCCAATAAGGTGCCCAATGGAAGTTATCAGGCATAGAAGCAGCATTGGCAGGAGTGAAAAACTTCTCCAACCGCGGATCAGCATAGGGAGCCATATACATCAGAATCGATTCGCCGGCAGAGTGAAGCTTATCCAAATTACTTTCACGGTTGATGACCAGATAATCATAAAAATAATTTCTTGTATCTGCGTTATCTCCCCATCGCAAAAGACAATTATCTTCATTACTTGTCATCAAGTTCTGTTCATTTTCCATAAGTTCATCAATCACTTCAGTCGCTTTCGAACGGTCAGCATTACAAATACGAACGGCCAAACGCAAACGTAGTGAATTGGCAAACTTCTTCCATTTCAATAAGTCGCTGGATTTCTGTCCTGAAGGAAAAATAGGGTCTGCTTTATAAACATCTCCATCCATCTTCAACCCGTCGGCACATGCTTTCAAATCATTCAGCATAGCATAATAAATATTCGATTCCTTATCGTAAGGCACTCTCTCGCCGGCATTAAATGCCTGACTTTTAGGAATACCTCCCCAAATAGAAACTGCTTGTGAGAAAAGATAGTTTTCCCATATTTTAGCAATAAGTACACGATTGTGATATTGCTCGTCATTTTCCATTTGCGTTTGTATAAAGTGAACAGGAAAAATAGCATAGTTATATACATTCTTCCAATATGAATCATTGGTTGAACCTTGATTTCCATACCGTTGTACCTGTCCACCGGCAGCTCCACCATAATAATGGCTATAGTTGGCCAACAACACTTTTTTCATGCTTCCGCAAAAAGCATTCAGCGTATAATAAGAACTCGTATTGAACAAATATTCAGGATTAATTTCATTAAGTTCATTGGGATTGGCATTGGCAGATTCAAAGTCATTCGTACACGAAACGAAAGAAATGGCCATTGCAGCAAAACCGGCTAATAATATTTTAATCTGTTTCATAATATTCTATCTTTAGAAGGTTAGTTTTATATCAAATCCGACAGAAGATACGGGCGGCATTCCTCCATATTCTATACCTTGAGCATTTCCTGATGAAGAAGAAGCCTCCGGATCTATGCCTTTAGGAGTATTTTGATGAAGAATAGCTAAATTACGTCCTACCACAGCCAGTCGTAGACCACTAATCGGCAATTTCTTTATGATAGACTTCGGAAGACTGTAGGCAACAGAAAGTTCACGGAATTTAATATAGGAAGCATCAAATACAGATCTTTCATCAAAACTAGCATAGCGGTTATTAGGTTTGACAAACAAGAGACAAGGCGTTCCGTCTTCAAAATAAGCGTCCGGATATTGATAACCGGAAGTTGCCTTCGCGCTACTCTCACCATAGATCACATTACTCAAATAATATCCTTCACGTCCTTCGGCAGATTCGGCAACAACACCGGCTGTTGTCGCTCTATTCCATGTTCCCGAATAAAGAGTTCCTCCAATACGTGCATCAAACAGAAAACTAACTGTAAAATTCTGGATTCTGAAATTGCTTCCAAAACTTCCCGTCCATTTCGGCTCGGCACAGCCTAAATATTGCGTATTATCCGTTACCAATATTTTACCTGAAGAATCGACTAATTTACGTCCCTGGTCATCACGTTTCCAGGCACGTCCCCGAATGACTCCATAAGGCATACCTTCTTCCAACATGATACTGACATTGCTTGATTTCAATAATTGCACATTAGGATTTCCGTCCACTACCTTAATCACTTCCGACCGATTACGCGCCCAGTTAATATTCGCATTCCATTCAAACAATTTGGTCTTGACGGGAGTAGCAGACAACACAACTTCCCATCCTTGATTACGTACATGACCTGTATTCAAGAATTTAAAACTATAACCGCTAGGCACCGGCAAAGCGACTTTCGTTATCAAGTCATAGGCATCAGAACGATAATAAGTTACATCTACACCCAAACGATTATGGAAAAAGCGGAGATCAGCTCCAAGTTCCAAAGAACGGTTACGTTCCGGCAAAAGTTGATCATTATTTAAAGTTGTACTAATGGTTTGCAAAGGTGAACCATTATAAATGCTACCCAACTTATAGGTTTGATTAATCCGATAGGGGTCTGTGTCAGAACCGGCATAAGCAAAAGAAGCACGAATCTTACCGAACGACAAGATAGGTGATTTGATCTTAAATGCATCGGTAAAAATAAACGTAGCACCAAAAGAAGGATAAAAATAAGAGCAATTATCCAGTGGTAAAGTAGACGACCAGTCATTGCGGGCCGTTACATCTAAATAAACATAACTATTGTAACCTAATGACACCGAGCCGTAAGCAGAACGGATTATCTTCTTAGATTGCAGTTGAGTGGCACTAGGATACTCATTCGAGTTAGAAATATTCTTGAAATCAGGAACCAATATGCTATTCACACTTTCCGTTCTTTTCTCCGAGTTGCGTTCATATCGGCTAATACCAGCAATGGCATTGACTGATATTTTATGAAATGTTTTATTATACATCAATAAAGCTTCAAAGTTAGTAGAAGTACTGTTATTAATCCAGTTCTTCATACCACCGTCCACATCACTACGTGCACCCAGATTAAAGAACTCCATTCCTTTCCACCAATAAGCATCCAATCCGGCTTTACCTACCGCCTTCAAGCCCGGAAGTAATTTTACTTCCAGATTCATCGATCCGCTCACCCTGTCACGCGTGTCAGAGTTCGTATTTTCATAAATATTCCAATACGGATTATAACCACGTTCACCAATCGGAATCATTTCATTTCCATTTTCATCCTTATAATGTTTCAATACATCAATAGAAAGCGAACGGGGAAGAGTAACAAACGCATATATAGGATTCTTATCCGAACCATTCATATATTGACGGTTGTCTACCTTTTCATGTGAGTAAGTCATTTTAGAATCTAAAGTCATCCATTTGGTAATCGTATTCATCAACCGGAGATTGAATATATCTTTAAAGCTTTCATTGATACCGTGTACTACACTATTACCCTTACTTCTCGTATACGATACGCGATAATTATTCTTTTTCGAACCACCTTCCACAGCCAATGTATGTGTGTACCGATGGGCGGTTTCGTAGAAATCCTTCACATTGTCCGGATGTGAAGAATGAGTAGTAAGTACACCGTCATGTCCATAGATAACCTGATCCCACAAAGGTGCTCCCCAGCTACGCAATTTAGCACCTGCAGAAGAATTATAACCACTGAAATTCGGTAAATCTGTTTGTAACCTGTTACCATTAGGTTGAAGTGTCAGTTTATGGTCAAGCAAATAAGAGTTCTCTCCTGTTCCCCAACCATTCTGATAATCTAAAAACTGGTTCACTTTTTCAAATTGAAAATTTCCGCTATAAGATACTTTTGTTTTTTCGAATGTGCTCGAACGTTTAGTTGTCACCAATACAACCCCCTGTGCTGCACGCGAACCATAAAGTGCAGCTGCATTCGGTCCCTTCAGGATTTCAATGCTTTCAATATCATCCGGATTGATATCCGCTACCGGATTACCAAGGTCGGTAGAACCTGTACCACCATCAACGGTCACACTTGTATCACCCGGTTCGTTTTCAATAATCATACCATCAATCACGAATACGGGCTGTGAGTTTTCAGTCAGTGAGCTTGTTCCGCGAATGACAATGCGCGCACTACCATTGCTCGTTCCCGGAGGAGTAATGGTAACCCCCGCCACCTTACCGGAAAGAGAAGATATCAGATTGCCACTACTATTTTCTGCCAAAGCTTCCGCATTTACACTCTGCCGTGAATAATTAAGACTCTTAGCTTCACGCGTCACTCCGAGAGCGGTAACAACCACTTCATCAAGAGCCTTCGCCGTGCTGGCCAAAGATACATTGATATGAGTCAAACCGGTAATTTTAGCCGTTTTCGTCTCCATTCCGACATACGAAAATTTCAATTCTTGACATCCATTAGGCACATTAAGTGTAAACATACCATTTATATCGGTAATTGTACCTACCGATTTAGCGTTCGTCTTACCATCCGGATCAACAGCTACCACCGTAGCTCCTATGATAGGCATTCCATCCGCAGCATCTGTCACTTTACCCGTTATACGCTTTCCTTGCGCATAACCCAATACACTTATTACTAAAAAGAATAAGAATAGGAAGTAGTTTTTCATAATACTTAATTATTAAATTAAAGAATACAGTATTGATTAATGCATTAAAGATGAACCAAAGATATTTTATTGTGATTAATATTAGATTAATATTCTCTTAATGACGGGACTTTACAAAAAAATATTTGTAGAAGATAGATTTTAAGGTTACATTAAGTTTTCATTAATCAAACCATCCTATATTTACAGCAAATCTAATTAAAACCATCGAAAAATAAAAAAATCTGTTTATGTACAAGAGAAAATTCATTCCGTTAGTACTGTTAATGATTTTAATCGTCAATGGATGCAGCAACAAGCAAGAGGTAGTGTTAACTCCGGTTGACTATGTAAATCCTTATATGGGGAATATCAGCCATTTGTTAGTTCCTACTTACCCAACTGTCCATCTTCCCAATAGTATGCTCCGCATCTATCCGGAAAGAGCAGATTACACCTCTGATAAAATAAAAGGCTTACCGGTCATTGTCACCTCACATCGGGGAAAGTCTGCATTCAGCCTGTCTTTCTATCAGGGAGCAGAGAGCGGATTACAACCGGTATATTACTATTGTTATGATAATGAAATGATAAAACCCTATTCCTATTCTTCCTATTTTGAAGAAGAAGAGGTTTCCACTAAATTCGCTCCCTCCCACCAGGCAGGAATCTATGAACTAAGTTTCCGGAAAAACGATGCTCCATATTTAATACTTAGTACCACCAATGGTGAGCTTAAAACTACGGAGAATACCATTTCCGGTTATCAGAACATAGATCATCAAACCAAAGTATATGTTTATATGGAGACTTCCGCACTGCCGGAAAAAACGATGACTGTCAGCAAAGAAGAAATAAATCACAGCCACACTGCCATAAAAGGCAAGAACGTGGGTATCGCTCTCTTATATTCAACAGATATAAAAACAATCAAAGTTCGCTACGGTATATCCTTCATTGATGAAAAGCAAGCAAAAGCCAACCTACAGCGGGAAATAAAAGATTATGATGTAGAAAACCAGATGAACATTGCCAAAAACATCTGGAACCAAACATTAAGTAAAATCAAAGTGGAAGGAATAGACGAAAATGCAAAAGCAATATTCTATACTTCCCTCTACCGGACTTACGAACGGATGATTTGCCTTTCGGAAGACAACCGCTATTACAGTGCTTTCGACAATAGTATCCACAAAGATTCTGTCCCATTTTATACCGACGATTGGATTTGGGACACGTATAGAGCAGTCCACCCCTTACGTGTTATCATCGAACCAGAAATGGAAGCTGACATGATTCAGTCTTTTATCAGAATGGCACAACAAATGGAACATAACTGGATGCCTACATTTCCTGAAGTTACGGGAGACAGCCGTAGAATGAATTCCAATCACGGTGTAGCCACTGTTATTGATTCATATATAAAAGGAATCCGTAACTTTGATTTATCAGCTGCTTACGAAGCCTGCAAACTTGGTATTACAGAAAAAACGTTAGCCCCGTGGTCAGGCATAAAGGGAGGTGAAATCACAAAATTCTATTGGGAAAACGGATATTTACCGGCATTGGCACCGGGAGAACAAGAAACAGCTGACGAAGTACACCCATTTGAAAAACGCCAACCAGTAGCCGTCACTCTAGGTACGTCTTACGATGAATGGTGTCTGGCACAAATAGCCAAACAACTTGGGTATGAGAAAGACTATAACTACTTTCTACAAGGGAGTAAAAACTATCGGAATATTTTCAATCCTGAAACAAAATTCTTCCATCCCAAAAATGCAAAAGGCGAATTCATAGAACCCTTTGATTATGCCACTGCCGGTGGATTAGGTGCTCGTGAAGCATACGGCGAAAATAACGGTTGGATATACCGATGGGATGTTCCCCATAATATTGCTGATTTAATTGAACTGATGGGAGGGAAAGAAGCATTCAGAAATAATCTTGAAACGATGTATAACACCCCATTGGGCGAAGCCAAATATGTATTTTATGCACAATTACCGGATCATACGGGTAATGTAGGTCAATTTTCAATGGCTAATGAACCCAGTATGCACATTCCTTATCTGTACAACTATATAGGAGAGCCCTGGAGAACTCAAAAAAGAGTAAGGACATTGCTCGATGAATGGTTTAGAAATGACCTGATGGGACTCCCGGGCGACGAAGATGGCGGAGGAATGTCAGCATTTGTAGTCTTCTCCATGCTAGGTTTCTATCCTATTACTCCTGGTTTGCCTATTTATGTCATCGGAACTCCTATGTTCGAAAGAGCAGTTATTGAAACAGGAGCCGGAAAATCATTCGAGGTCATTGCGCACAACTATTCGCCGACAAATAAATATATCCAATCAGCCAAATTAAATGGCAAAGATTGGACCCAATCCTGGTTCGAACATAAAGAACTGATGAATGGCGGCAAACTGGAATTTACAATGGGAAACACTCCCAATAAGAATTGGGCGGCAGACAGTGTCCCCCCTTCTTTTGAAATAAATAAGTAACAGAATATGAATAAAATATTATTTGTCCTTTTATCGCTTTTGACTTCTCTGCAATCATACTCCCAAGAGCAAAATGAAAAAGAAGTTTCATTTCTCTTGTTGGGAGATATACACTATGATTTATTGGAAGATCACGATATGGAATGGTTATCCACCAAACCGGATGATCTGCGCCAAGTTACCAAAGAATATTCAGTATTCACGAAAAATACATGGCCGGAATTCTCCCGGATAATCAGCGGGCAAGTTCAAAAACACCAGCCGTCAATAAAAGCCGTTCTGCAAATGGGGGACTTGTCAGAAGGATTGGCCGGTTCTCCACAAAAAGCAATACAGATGGCTAACAGTGCCTTTAAAGCTGTCAACAAAATGAATCTGAAAGTACCTTTCATTATGACTAAAGGTAATCATGATATCACAGGGCCAGGGGCTAAAGAAGCTTTTGAAAAAGTATACTTACCCAATATGGCAAGGTTGGCAGGACATCCATCCTTACAGTCAGCCAATTACACTACTACTCTTGATGATGTATTATTTGTGTGTTATGATCCATGGGATCGGAATCCGGAAGGGCTACAACAATTAGAAAAGTCATTAGCCGGCTCGAAGGCAACTTACAAGTTTGTCATGTTACACGAGCCTGTGATTCCGGTAAACGAAAGATGCTGGCATGTATTCCGACAAGATAATGCCAAGAGGGAACAATTGCTGCAAATCATTGCCAGTCAACAAGCAATCGTGCTCTGTGCACATCTGCATCTATACTCCGTTGTCTGTCGGGACACTCCTTGGGGACCTATCGTCCAGATTCTCGTCAACAGTGTCATCAAAGATAAAAATATGCTGGTTCCGAAAAATGTAGTTGCAGACTATGGTCCTGAATTTGTAACGGCACACCCACAATGGCAACCTTCTACTCTACAACAGCGTATGGAATGGATTGATAAAGAAACTCCCCATATCCGTTTTTTCAAACAAATGGATTTACCGGGCTACGGCATCCTTTCTATTGACAAAGAAAACAACAAGATGCAATTAGAATATTATGCCGCATTTGGAGAAAAGCCATACGATACAGTCAACATATCCGAATTACTTACTTCTAATTAAAAACATATTAGCCATGAATGTAAAATTTAAAGCTCATTTATTTATTTTCTCCTTATTCTTTTGCTATAATCTATCAGCACAAGAAATCGTCAAAGGAGATTTTAAGAACGAAAATCCACAAAGTTCGTATGTTCCTTCATTTGACATGGATGCTACCGACAAACCGGTGAAGAATGTCATCTTAATGATAGGTGACGGCATGGGACTGGCACATATCTGTTCAGGAATGTATGCCAATCAAGGACAGCTTACTATCACTAATTTAAAAACATGCGGTTTCGTCAGAACGCAATCCGCCAACAAGTTTACAACAGATTCAGCTGCTTCCGGAACTGCTTACTCAACCGGAAAAAAAACTAAAAACGGAGCACTCGGAATGGATGAAAATAACCAAGTTATTCCCAACTTACCGGAGAAGTTATCCGGCTATGGCTACATTTCAGGAATCGTTACCACTGACAATCTCGACGGAGCTACTCCTGCTGCTTTCTTTGCTCACCAACCGGAACGTGGAATGTCTAAAGAAATATGGGCAGATCTTCCTAACAGTAAGCTGACATTCTTTTCTGCCGGTAGTTATGAACTATTTGAAAAACAAGCACCAAACGTTCAAAAGGAAATCAAAAAAGAGTTTACCATCATAGAAGAACCGAATGACAAAGCCATCAAGAAATCTAAAAAACTAGGATATTTACCCACAAAGAGCAAAACGGCTTCTGTAAACGAAAACCGGGGAGATTTCCTTCCGTCTACCACCCAAATGGCTATTGACTATCTTTCGAGCAGGAGTACTAACGGTTTCTTCTTAATGGTAGAAGGTGCCCGAATAGATAAAAGTGCGCACAACAATGATTATTCGGCAGTTGTCCGTGAAGTATTGGACTTTGACAAGGCGGTAGAAGCTGCTATCAGATTTGCAGAAAAAGATGGAAATACATTAGTGATTATTTCAGCTGATCATGAAACCGGAGCATTAGCTTTACGTGACGGAAACATAAAAGAAGGCAAAATGAAAGCAATGTTTGTATCTAAAGGACATACACCAATCATGGTTCCACTGTTTGCATACGGTCCACAATCCAAGCTTTTTGGTGGTGTTCAGGAAAACAGCGATGTTAGTAATAAAATTCTCCAATTACTCGCTAAATAAGATATAAAACAGATCTGTCATTCAAACTGAAATAAGAAAGAATTTCTTCTTTGCATATAGAAAAAATTCTTTCTTATTTCTTTTCTGCCAGATAAACACCCAATTATAATACAAGCTGCCCCATCAAAGTAATCCATGTAATTCGCAATGAAGCAATTGCCGTATTTCTTTATTTTGAGAATACCCCTACTTTTTTCTATCTTTAAATAAAGCGATTATGACTACTTTTAGAATAGGATAAAAGATGATCAAAGCCCTCGCACCCCAAATGGTTAAAAGTAGACCTTGCAAGATGGGCATTATTTGAATTTTATATGGATCCTTGAACAATCCTAAAACACATAAACTTATTCCACTTAAAAAAATCACTAAAAAGAATACTGCACATATAAAAATGGGAAACGGACCGTCATATTCAGTAAAATCGGCTAATCCAAGCCATTTCTTCCATTTTCTCCGCCGTTCTTTCCTCCTTTCTTCCGGTTCCCTTTCTTTCCTCATTCTCTCCCACTCTATCACACGCCGACGGAATTCCTCTTGGGGACGCTGTAAGCTGAGATTGTATCTCCGCATCTTTTCGCTGATGCGTTTCTTTTTTCTTTTTGTCATTCTTGTATTTGTTATTTCTTATGTGTTTTTACCTATTTATTTCTTTTCTGCCTGATAGACTCCAAAAATAATGCAACCTGCTCCCAATAATGTAATCCACGTGATTTTTTCGTGGAGAATGATAACCGAAGCTACCATAGTCACCAACGGATTGAGATAGATATAATTGGAGGCTCTAACGGTTCCCAACTGTTTCAATACCACATTCCAAAGGACATAACAAACCAAGGATGCCAGGACGGCCAGAAATAAGAGATTGGATAATACAACCGGTTTTAAAAGTACATCGAAATCCGGTTGCAGCGGATGAAGAAGAAAGGCGGGAAGTATGGTCAATACTCCATAAAAGAATATTTTGCGGGTGATAAATACAGTGGGGTAACGCCCTGTCATTTTCTTTATCACCAAACTATAAAATGCCCACGACAGGGCGGCAAGTAAAGTGAGCAAATCCCCTACTGGAGATAATTTGAGTACAAAACTACCGTTGAAGACCACCAGTCCCACCCCAATTAAAGCTAATATGGAACCATAAATCAAACCTTTGGTGGCTTTTTCACTCTTATAAAAGAGAAGGGAAAGAATGGTAGTAAGCAAGGGAGCTGTGCAAATGATGAAAGCGACATTGGATGCTTGCGTAATTCCCAAAGCTGTATTCTCTGTAAAGAAATAGAGTGAACCACCGAAAAAACCTCCTGCCATCAACCAAAGTTCGTCTTTCCAATTACTCGTAAACAGACGTTTGGGAGAAATCACCCAAATGCCCAGATAGGCAATAAGAAAACGATAGAAGAATATCTCCTGTGGAGTCAGTCCGTGATTAATCAATACTTTGGTTGATATGAAAGTCAATCCCCAGATAGCAACTACAAGTATCGCAATCAGATGGTAATATCCATGCTTCAATTCCATAATGGTGGTGATGTTTGTTTAATAGAGTGCAAAGATAGCGAGAAGTTATGGAATGTTTGTTTGGAGAAGTAACAAAAAGCCCGTACCTTTGTTTATGTTCAAAGAAAGTTCCTAAAATAAGGTATAAGTTATGGAAAAATATATAGCACCGGACAGGAAACGTATCCCATACGGCATGATGAACTTTGCAGTAATCCGCCGCGACGACTGTTATTATGTAGACAAAACCCGGTTTATACCCATGATAGAAGAGGCGGACAAGTTTTTCTTCTTTATTCGTCCGCGCCGTTTCGGCAAAAGCCTCACAGTAAATATGTTGCAGCACTATTATGATATACTTGCCAAGGATAAGTTCGATGCCCTGTTTGGCGACCTTTACATCGGAAAGCACCCTACGCGCGATCGGAACAGCTATCTGGTACTATACCTCAACTTCTCCGGAATAGTAGGCGAACTACACAACTATCGCAAAGGACTGGATGCGCATTGCCAAACAATGTTCGACTATTTCTGTGATATTTACGCCGACTATCTCCCCAAAGGCATCAAGGAAGAACTCGACAAAAAAGAAGGAGCTGTCGAACAATTTGAATACCTATTCACAGAATGTAATAAGACCAACCAACGTATTTACCTTTTTATTGACGAATACGACCATTTCACCAATGCCATCCTCTCGGATATAGAAAGCCTGCACCGCTATACGGACGAAACACATGGCGAAGGTTATCTGCGCGCCTTCTTCAATAAAATCAAAGCCGGAACCTATTCCAGCATCGAGCGTTGTTTCATTACCGGCGTAAGTCCCGTGACAATGGACGACCTCACAAGCGGTTTCAATATCGGAACCAACTACTCGCTCACACCGGAATTCAACGAGATGATAGGTTTCACGGAAGAAGAAGTGCGCCAAATGCTCACTTACTATTCCACCACCAGTCCATTCAACCACAGTGTGGACGAACTGATAGAAATAATGAAACCTTGGTATGACAACTACTGCTTTGCGGAAGAATGTTATGGTGAAACCACTATGTACAACTCTAACATGGTACTCTACTTCGTCAAGAATTATATTCAACGAGGCAAAGCCCCCCGGGATATGGTAGAAGACAATATCCGTATCGACTACGAAAAATTACGTATGCTCATCCGGAAGGACAAAGAGTTTGCCCATGATGCTTCCATCATACAAACATTGGTGAGCGAAGGCTACGTCACCGGAGAACTGAAAAAAGGTTTTCCTGCCGTCAATATTACCAACCCCGACAACTTTGTGAGCCTGCTCTACTATTTCGGTATGCTCACCATTAGTGGCACGTATAAAGGAAAGACCAAACTCACCATTCCTAATCAGGTAGTCCGCGAACAAATCTACACTTATCTGCTAAGTACCTATAACGAAGCCGAACTCAATTTCAGTAGTTACGAAAAGAACGAACTTGCCAGCGCTCTTGCCTACGATGGCGACTGGAAAGCCTATTTCGGTTATATTGCTGACTGCCTGAAACGCTACACCTCCCAGCGTGACAAGCAGAAAGGTGAATTTTTTGTCCACGGCTTTACGCTTGCCATGACGGCACAAAACCGTTTCTACCGTCCCATTTCCGAACAGGACACACAGGCAGGTTATGTCGATATTTTCCTCTGTCCGCTACTGGATATCTATTCCGACATGAAGCACAGCTATATTGTAGAACTGAAGTATGCCAAGTATAAAGATCCCGAAAGCCGCGTGGAAGAACTACGACTGGAAGCTATTGACCAAGCGAATCGTTATGCTGACACTGATACGGTAAAGAGAGCAGTCGGCACTACACAGCTTCATAAGATTGTGGTTGTATACAAAGGAATGGATATGCCGATATGTGAAGAGGTTTAACAGATAGGCTAACAATATGAAAAGATCAATAAAACGTTTGCCCAAACGCACGCAAGAAGAGTTGGCAGTGTTGCAAGAATTGATATTGTCGAATCTTACGAATGTGCGTATGATTATCTTGTATGGAAGTTATGCACGGGGAAAATATGTCATTTGGGATGAAACATACGACGAACGTGGAGGGACTACTTACTACCAAAGTGATTTGGATATTCTGGTGATATGTGATACGAGAGACGCAAATAAAGCAGAGAGGCATGCGCGCGAGGTGATCGTTCCTAAATATGATACAAGAATGGAAGGAAAGCGGCATCCGGCACCGCCTAGTATTATTGTAGAAAACCCGACGACCATTAATCGAGCTATAAGAAGGAAGCATTATTTCTTCTATGAGATTATAAAAGACGGTATTCTGTTGTATAACGACGGCACGTTTCAGATTGGCAAACCGGAGAAATTACCGTATCGGGAGATTAAGCAATATGCAGAGGAAGAATATGCAGAATGTTTTCCTTTAGCAGAAGGATTCTTAAGACATGGACATTTGGATAAAGAAGAAGAGAATTATAAACTAGGTTCATTTGAATTACATCAAGCCTGCGAACGTTACTACAAAACGTTTACGCTCGTGTATAGCGGCATTCGCCCTAAATCTCATGAATTGAAAGTGCTGGGAGCAATGGTCAGGAGCTGTTCACGAGAATTCGCAAATGTGTTTCCAACTCATACTTTCGAAGATAATAAAGCATTTGATAAATTATGCAGAGCATATATCGAAGCCCGATATAATCGACTGTTCACCGTTAGCAAAGAGCAATACGAGTATATGCTGGCACGAACAGAGGTGCTCCGCGAAGTAACTATTCGGGAATGTGCCGCACGCATGGCGTATTACGATGAGATGATAGAAAAAGAAGAGAAAGAGAAGATATAAACCGTATATTGTAAAAATGAATAATTACCCTCATCACAGATAGCTGTAATGAGGGTAATCACGTTAAAAAGAGAGTTTCTACACATCTCCTTAATATCAATTTCTACATGAGAAACTATCGCAATTACATACTTTATTTAGTCACCTTGTAAGTTCCACTTCCATACTCCTTTGACTTCACCTCTCCAGGAAGAGTTACGGTAGCGGTAACACCCTTAGGAATGGTGAATTCCCAAATCCAGGTATCTCCTTCGTATTTCCAGGCACTCTTGATGAGTCCGGCGGCGGAACGGTATTCGGCAGTCACGTGTCCTAACCGCTTGTCTGGAATGGGCTTCATAATGATATGTTTGAAGCCGGGGGTGGCAGGATCGGCTGCGATGCCGGCAACGGTTTCCCAAATCCATTCACATACGCATCCATAGGCATAATGATTGAAGCTGTTCATGCCGCGCGGTCCCATTCCTTTGTCTATCATATAGCTGTTCCACCGTTCCCAGATGGTGGTGGCTCCATTGTCCACAGAATACAGCCAGCTTGGGTTCTTACGTTGAAAGAGGAGTTCATAGGCAATGTCTTCCATGCCATTCTCCGTGAGGGTGGCCATGAGAATGGATGTGCCCAAGAATCCGGTCTGCAAGCAAAGATCGTGCTGTGCGAAGTTTTCACGCAGGCGGTCTATCATCTTCGCTTTGGCTTCGCCTTCCACAAGCTGGTTCTTTAGGGCAAATAAGGCAGGAGTTTGCATGGTGTTGAGGATGGCGGTTTTGAAGGTGCCGTCCTCGTTGAGGAAGTTCTCTTTGATGTATGCCTTTGCCGAATCGGCCATTTGCTGGTACTTGGCGGCATCGCGACCAGTGGCGGCAGCCATATCCCGCATCATGAAAGCATCTATCACCCAGTAAGAAGCGCTCAAATAGTTCCAATAGCTGACGGCATCAGGAAGCGGGCCTTGGGGAGAGAAAGCGAGTCCGCTACAACTTTCCAGTGGTTCGTAGCTCAACCAGTCGGCCCATTGGTAGTTGCCGTTCTCACCGCAGAGAGTCTCGTGATTATACTTGGTGTCGTTGATGTGGTTCATAAACAGGTCCATGGCGTTCCAGCTCTCTTCAATAATTTGCGTGTCACCGAATTGCTTCCATACCGTCCAGGGCACAATGATTCCGGCATCGGCCCAACCCAAACGCATTTTCTCATCACCGTATTGTGCCAAGGGAGCCACTCCGGGGAATCCACCCAAACTGTTTTGAGTGTCGCGCATGTCACGCATCCACTTATGGAAAAACTTCATGGTGTTAGCAAAGAACGTACCGGTTTCTGCAAACACTTGTGTGTCTGCTGTCCAGCCCAGACGCTCGTCACGCTGCGGACAGTCGGTGGGTATAGACAGGTAGTTGGATAGCTGTCCCCAATAAGTGTTGGAGATGAGCTTGTTCACAAGGTCGTTGCCTGTGGTGATAGTGCCGGTCTCCAGTTCCTTTGCGATGGAAGTAACGGGGATGGACTTCAACGACTTGATGGCAACATTCCCGGTGGCAGTTATGGAGACATAGCGGTAACCGAAGAAGGTGCAGTGAGGATAATAGGCCACATAGTTATCTCCGCCAGCAAAGGTGTAATCCAGACGGATACCGGTGTGGGGGATGCGCAGGTTTTCGCGATGGCAGCTTCCTTCCGGACCGTCCATCCCACGAATCTTGGCGCCGTTGCCGTCATTGAGCAGCTCTGCAGGAAGGCAGGTCAGCACCGTTCCCTCGGCAGCTTTGAATACGAAAGAGGGTATGCCGGCGCAATTTTGCCCGAAATCCACCACTAACGTCTCTCCCGGACTTACGGTCATTTCCGTACCCGATGCGAACTCACGGGCGATAATTACCTTACCGAACTCATTCTCCTTTGCTCCTTCTACATTCTTCCAAATGTATGCTTTGACAGGAGCAAGTGCGAGATCAGTACGCAGATAAACTTCCGCTCCATCCGAAGGCAGGATATCGCCAGAGAATTCGGTGTTCTCTTCGGGCGTGGAGAGTTTCTCCACGCATTCGTAGCCCATCGGCTCGCGTGCATCATACTCTTCTCCGTCAAAGATACCAGCATGTTTCACTGGGCCGGCAATTCCGGCTTTCCAATTTTTAAGATCAGTACCGTAACGCTTTTTGCTTCCGTCAGAAAAAGTCAGTTCCAGTACACCACGGAAGGCACATTTCTTGCCTATCATGCCGTCATATCCTCCAGGGGTTATGATTTTGTCAGCCCACCATCCCGGCGTCACCTGTACGGAGAGCATATTCTCGGCGTTTGGCTTGGTACGGATGATGTCTGTAATATCATAGGTGAAAGAACGTTTGGTCTTGGCATAGTGTGTGAAGCCCGGTTTCAGAAATTCCCCGCCTACGGGTTTCCCATTCACATATAACTCGTAAACTCCCAGTCCAGCGGTCATCCACTTAGCAGAGACAATTTTCTGTTCGTTTTTCACGGTGGACACGAACCAACTCGCGCCATCGGCTGCGCGACCGTTGTTATGTCCTTTCACTACAGGGGCGTTTACTGCGGAAATCCATTGGGAGTCATTCCAGGCTGATGCTTCCAATGCGTCAGTACGTTTTCCGACTTCGGTTGCGTTTATCAGTCCGCTATTCGAGAAAAGCGCGAGAATCATTATCGGGATAAGATTCGCAAAACAATGAAGATTCATTTTCATACTTATATGTATTTTTTAGTATTAAAAGATTAACTTGGAAATGCTGTTTTAGTTTTACAGAGCTTGCACAACAAAATTACAGAATTATATGATATGACAGACGATTTCTGCATTTTTTTTGACTCAATGATGGTTTCTATTCAATCCGGAACTGACTCATAAGTCCGATCTGATTGAACAGACGACAGGAGCTTTGTACATTGAATGATCGATTATCGAGCAAAACAATAACATATTGTAAAATAATATAATCAATACACTCATTCAGTATATTGTAGAAATTATTTATTAAAGAAGAAAAGAAGATGCCAGTTATTCATTGCAATCAGTCTTTCTTCTTTACACAAAAACCTCGAAATTGAATAAACTCTATTCAAGTTTTTAATAAATAACGAAGGGGTTTATTATAAACGGTACCCAAGTTTATTATAAACTCTTTTTTGACACTTTCAATACCTGAAATAGAATTATTACAACAAAAATGGGCAAAAACCTTCACAGTTTCTTGCCCATTCGTTATCCTCGTTATGCAATTTTGCACATTAACCTATTGAACTTTATGTAATAAAATTTATATATTTCATTGTTATTTCTTTATTTTATTGACCTCAAATATACAAAATAAAAACAAGAAAGTCAATAGGGAAATCGTGGTTATCTGAAAATAAACACGTAAATTTGTGCCTCGAATTAGAAATAACAGTATAAATCACTATAAATAAAAACTTTATCACTATGGAGTACAATTTCAGAGAAATTGAAAAGAAGTGGCAGAAAAGGTGGGTAGAAGAGAAAACCTACCAAGTTACGGAAGATGATTCGAAGCAAAAATTTTATGTACTAAACATGTTTCCTTACCCATCAGGAGCTGGTCTACACGTAGGTCATCCGCTGGGATACATTGCTTCGGATATTTACGCCCGTTACAAACGACTGCAGGGCTTCAATGTACTCAACCCAATGGGATATGACGCTTACGGTTTGCCGGCAGAACAATATGCTATCCAGACCGGACAGCATCCTGCTATCACTACCGTCAACAATATCGACCGCTACCGCGAGCAGTTGGACAAAATAGGTTTCTCTTTCGACTGGAACCGTGAAATCCGTACCTGCGACCCGGAATATTATCATTGGACCCAATGGGCCTTCCAAAAAATGTTCAACAGCTATTATTGCAACGACGAACAGGAAGCCCGTCCTATCGAAGAACTGGAAAAAGCCTTCGCCATCTACGGAAACGAAGGACTCAATGCCGCTTGCAGCGAAGATATCAGCTTCACTGCCGAAGAGTGGAACGCCAAAAGCGAAAAAGAAAAGCAGGAAATCCTGATGAACTATCGTATCGCTTATCTGGGTGAAACAATGGTAAACTGGTGTGCCGAATTAGGAACTGTACTGGCTAACGACGAGGTAGTAGACGGAGTCAGCGAACGTGGCGGTTTTCCTGTTATCCAGAAAAAAATGCGTCAATGGTGTTTGCGTGTATCTGCGTATGCACAACGTTTGCTTGATGGATTGGACACGATCGAATGGACAGATTCTCTGAAAGAAACCCAAAGAAACTGGATCGGCCGTTCAGAAGGTGCTGAAGTGCAATTCAAAGTAAAAGACAGTGACCTCGAATTCACTATTTTTACCACTCGTGCAGATACCATGTTCGGTGTTACCTTTATGGTATTGGCTCCGGAAAGTGAATTGGTGGCACAGTTAACGACTCCTGAACAAAAAGCAGAAGTAGACGCCTACCTCGATCGTACCAAAAAACGTACGGAACGCGAACGTATTGCCGACCGTAGTGTTACCGGTGTGTTCAGTGGTTCGTATGCTATTAATCCGTTCACAGGTGAAGCAGTGCCTGTATGGATCAGCGATTACGTACTGGCCGGATACGGAACAGGAGCTATTATGGCTGTACCTGCTCATGATAGCCGCGACTATGCATTTGCCAAACATTTCGGATTGGAAATCCGTCCGTTGGTAGAAGGTTGTGATGTTAGCGAAGAAAGTTTCGATGCAAAAGAAGGTATTGTTTGCAATTCTCCGCGTCTTGATGTCACTCCTTACTGTGATCTTTCATTGAACGGACTGACCATCAAAGAAGCGATAGAGACAACCAAGAAATATGTAAAAGAGCACAATCTGGGCCGTGTGAAAGTGAACTACCGTCTGCGTGACGCTATTTTCTCTCGCCAACGTTACTGGGGTGAGCCGTTCCCTGTTTACTACAAAGACGGAATGCCCTATATGATTGACGAAGCCAGCCTGCCGCTGGAACTTCCGGAAGTCGCTAAATTCCTGCCTACCGAAACAGGTGAGCCTCCATTAGGACACGCAACTAAATGGGCTTGGGATACAGTAAACAAATGTGTCATAGAAAATGAGAAGATTGACCATGTAACCGTCTTCCCGCTGGAACTGAACACCATGCCGGGATTCGCCGGTTCTTCGGCTTACTATCTCCGCTACATGGACCCGCATAATCATCAGGCATTAGTTGATCCGAAAATTGACCAGTACTGGAAAAATGTAGACCTATATGTAGGTGGTACCGAACATGCAACAGGGCACTTGATTTATTCTCGTTTTTGGAATAAATTCCTGTATGACATGGGTGTGTCTGTAATGGAAGAACCCTTCCAAAAGTTAGTAAACCAAGGAATGATTCAAGGTCGCAGTAACTTTGTATATCGTATCAAAGATACCAATACTTTCGTTTCACTAAACCTGAAAGATCAGTACGAAGTTACCCCTATTCACGTAGACGTAAATATCGTATCTAATGATATTTTGGATTTGGAAGCATTCAAAGCATGGCGTCCTGAATATAAAACAGCCGAATTTATCCTCGAAGACGGAAAATATGTCTGCGGATGGGCAGTTGAAAAGATGAGTAAATCTATGTTCAATGTAGTCAATCCGGATATGATTGTTGAGAAATACGGTGCAGATACACTTCGTATGTACGAAATGTTCCTCGGCCCGGTAGAACAGTCCAAACCGTGGGATACAAACGGAATCGACGGTGTACACCGTTTTATCCGTAAATTCTGGTCGTTGTTCTACAGCCGTACAGACGAATATCTGGTGACAGACGAACCTGCAACAAAAGAAGAATTGAAGAGCCTTCATAAATTAATCAAGAAGGTGACTGGTGATATTGAACAGTTCTCTTACAATACATCTATCAGCGCATTCATGATTTGCGTAAACGAACTCTTCAACCTGAAATGTAGCAAAAAAGAGATTCTGGAACAGCTCGTTATCACTCTCGCTCCTTTCGCTCCACATGTCTGCGAAGAGTTGTGGGATGTATTGGGACACGAAACTTCCGTATGCGACGCCCAATGGCCTGCATACAACGAAGAATATCTGAAAGAAGATACTATCAACTATACCATCTCTTTCAACGGAAAGGCACGTTTCAATATGGAATTTGCAGCAGATGAAGCTTCGGACGCTATCCAAGCCGCAGTATTGGCCGACGAACGTTCACAGAAGTGGATTGACGGCAAGACTCCGAAAAAGATCATTGTCGTTCCGAAAAAGATTGTAAACATTGTAATTTAAAGTATTAAGTATAAAACAATAAGTATTAAGTAATAAGTATTAAGTATTATCCGTAGTCGTTTTCCAAATATATCCGCCAGGTTAATACTTAACACTTATTACTTAATACTTGAACTTAAAATCCATGCATAAACTGACAAAAGCGGAAATAATGAGAGAAGTGAAAGATTATATCTACATCACTCTCGGATTGATAAGCTATTCTTTGGGATGGGCAGCATTCCTGTTACCTTATCAGATAACTACCGGAGGAACTACCGGTATCGGGGCTATTATCTATTATGCAACAGGATTCCCAATCCAATGGTCATACTTCATCATTAATGCAGTTCTGATGACCTTCGCAATCCGGGTATTAGGTCCAAAATTTAGTATAAAAACCACTTATGCTATTTTTACGCTGACTTTTCTGCTTTGGTTATTCCAGTTGGTGGTGAACAATTACGTAGAAGCACCGGATATGACGCCGGACGGCAAGCCGCTATTGCTTGGTACAGGACAGGACTTCATGGCTTGTATTATCGGTGCAGCCATGTGTGGTGTAGGCCTCGGTATCACTTTCAACTACAATGGAAGTACGGGCGGAACAGATATTATCGCGGCCATCGTCAATAAATACAAAGATGTATCACTTGGACGAATGATTATGATATGTGATGTATTCATTATCAGCTCCTGTTACTTTATATTTCATGATTGGCGCCGGGTTATTTTCGGTTTTGTCACCCTGTTTATTATTGGTGTTGTGCTCGACTGGATTATCAACAGTGCTCGTCAATCGGTTCAATTCTTCATCTTCTCCAAGAAATATGATGAAATAGCCGACCGTATCATTAAAGACGCCGACCGGGGAGTAACGGTACTCGACGGTACGGGATGGTACAGTAAAAACAATGTGAAAGTATTGGTAGTACTTGCCAAGAAACGTCAGTCACTCGAAATTTTCCGTTTGGTAAAACGCATTGATCCGAATGCTTTTATCTCTCAAAGTTCCGTTATCGGTGTGTATGGCGAAGGATTCGATAAGCTGAAAGTGAAATAAGAACCGGTTGATAAGTAGTGAACAACCCTGTTAAAACAAAAAATAAGATGATGAAACGCAAACTTGTATTTGCTACCAATAATGCTCATAAACTGGAAGAAGTGGCCGCTATCCTGGGAGATCAAGTAGAATTATTAAGTCTCAATGATATCGGTTGCCAAACGGATATTCCCGAAACAGCCGAAACACTGGAAGGAAATGCGTTATTAAAATCTTCCTATATCTACAAAAACTATCATCTGGATTGTTTTGCCGATGATACGGGATTGGAAGTGGAAGCCTTGAACGGAGCTCCCGGAGTCTATTCCGCCCGCTATGCAGGAGGTGAAGGACACGACGCCCAGGCAAATATGCTCAAACTTCTTCACGAACTGGACGGAAAGGAAAACCGTAAAGCGCAATTTCGCACCGCTATTTCGTTGATACTGGACGGAAAGGAGTATCTCTTTGAAGGAGTGATAAAAGGCGAAATAATCAAAGAAAAACGTGGTGATTCCGGATTTGGCTACGATCCTGTTTTCATGCCTGAAGGTTACGACCGGACTTTTGCCGAATTGGGAAATGATATCAAGAACCAAATCAGCCATCGTGCACTGGCTGTACAGAAACTTTGTGAGTTTCTGCAAAGCTGATTATACATACCCACTTAAAATATAAAACACAATGAAGAAAATTACTTTATTTACTTTACTTACGCTCCTATTGTGTACTTCGTGTGTAACAAAAAAGAAGTTCATGCTTGCAGAGATGGCAGCCACCGCAAGCAAAGACAGTCTGCAAGGGTTGTTGAATAACTCCCGCGAAGTTGGTAACCAGCTATCGGCACAAGTCAAAAACCTCTTGCGTGATACGACCAAGATGGGGAACAGTATCCGCCAGTATCAGAGTATGTTGAATGTCAACATGACTGAACAGGAAAAACTGAATGCGCTGTTGAGCCAGAAGAAAAATGAGCTGAACGAAAGAGAACGCACGATCAATGAATTGCAGGACATGATTAAGGCGCAGAATGATAAGGTACAAAATCTCTTGAGTAATGTAAAAGATGCATTACTTGGTTTTAGTACTGACGAGCTGACCGTTCGCGAAAAAGACGGAAAAGTATATGTAGCGATGTCCGACAAATTATTATTCCAGTCAGGAAGTGCCCGCCTAGATAAACGTGGAGAGGAAGCTCTCGGCAAACTGGCCGAAGTATTGAACAAACAGACGGACATCGACGTATTTATCGAAGGACATACGGACAACAAACCGATCAATACTGTACAATTCAAAGATAACTGGGATTTGAGTGTGATCCGTGCCACTTCCGTAGTTCGTATCCTCATCAAGAATTACAATGTAAATCCTTTACAGATTCAGCCTAGCGGCCGCGGTGAATATATGCCTATTGATGACAACGAAACAATAGAAGGAAGAAGCAAGAATCGCCGTACGGAGATTATCATGGCTCCGAAGTTGGATAAGTTGTTCCAGATGCTTCAAAGTTCGGAAGAATCCAAATAAAAAATAATTGATTCAATAATCAACAATAAAAAATCCTCTCGGTTAATAAACTGGGAGGATTTTTTTATCTTTAAAGAATTGAATTATTTTAAAACAGTTTCTAACTGTTATTCATTCAAGAACAATAATAAAAACCAAATTTCTTTATAATCCCAACTTAGCCGAAATCTCCAACATCCGCTGAATCGGCTTCACTGCCTTCTTAGCCACCTCCGGATCTACCGTTATTTCCGGTGCTTCATTCTTCAAACACTCATAGAGCTTCTCTAACGTATTCAACCGCATGAAGCTACACTCGTTACATCCGCACGTACTATCGTTCGGAGGAGCAGGGATAAACGTTGTCTGCGGACACTTCTTCTGCATCTCATGCAAGATACCCGATTCGGTAGCCACAATATACGTGTTTTCCGGATGGTTCACGGCATACTTCAACAAAGCAGCTGTAGATCCTACCACATCAGCCAGTTTCAATACTGTACTCTTACATTCGGGATGTGCCAAGACCAACGCTTCCGGATGCTGCGCTTTCAATTCCACAATCTTTTCAACAGAGAACTGTTCATGCACGTGACAGGCTCCGTCCCAAAGCAACATATTCCTGTTCGTAACAGAGTTGATATAATTACCCAAATTCCTATCCGGACCAAAGATTATTTTCTCATCTTTGGGGAAGCTTTCCACGATCTGCTTCGCATTGGTGGAAGTCACCACCACATCTGTCACTGCTTTCACGGCAGCTGTTGTGTTGACGTACGAAATAACGGTGTATCCCGGGTGCTCTTTGACAAACTGTGCAAACTGATCCGCCGGACAACTGTCCGCCAACGAACAACCTGCCGCCATGTCGGGTACCAACACTTTCTTGTCCGGACAAAGCACCTTTGCCGTTTCCCCCATAAAGTGAACGCCACACATCACAATAATGTCCGCTTCCGTTTTGGCTGCCCATTGAGCCAATGCCAAACTGTCGCCAACGTAATCGGCGATGTCTTGTATTTCCCCTTTCTGGTAGTAGTGTCCCAGAATGATTGCATTCTTTTCTTTCTTTAGCTCGTTAATAGCCTTTATGAGTTCATTCATAATAATATTCTTATTTCTTTCCTTTTAAAAAAAATCCTTTGTTAGTGATGATAGCCTGTTAATAATGTTAGCAAATAAATACGATTTTTCTTGCCGGATAAGTTATTAGTCCATACTTCTGCTTTATGAGTCAGTTATGAACTGATATAAAGGGCAAGATATCCTATCCTACTTGCTTCATTATCAATGAAAGCATCGTTAAATGCCGTCAAATGGAAGTTTGCTATTAACTCCCTGTTGATAAAGTGCAAAGTTAAAAACTTTATGGATATAAACAGGCAGATAAGTGCTGAAAAATATGTTTATGTCTGTGTAGAAAGTTTTGGGTTAGTTTTTTGGAATGTTCATAATGAAGGCCTCTTATATCTTCTTTTGAATAATGCAAGAATTATTTTTCAAAATCTTTGCCGATAGTTTTGACAGGTTTTAAACCGTTATCAACACCTTGTTAACTGAAAAGAATTACCTTTGTGGACAAGAACATAATAAAAGAAAAGACGTATGCGTAAACTGAAAATAACAGAGCTGAACCGTATTAGTGCCGAAGAGTTTAAACAGGTTGAAAAACTGCCTTTGGTGGTAGTGCTGGACGATATTCGTAGTTTGCACAATATAGGTTCTGTGTTCCGTACTTCGGATGCTTTCCGTATTGAATGTATCTATCTGTGTGGTATAACAGCTACCCCACCGCACCCTGAAATGCATAAGACTGCGCTGGGTGCAGAGTTCACTGTCGACTGGAAGTATGTTAATAACGCTGTTGATGCTGTTGATAACCTCAAAAATGAAGGGTATATCGTTTATTCTGTAGAGCAGGCGGAAGGAAGCATCATGCTTGATGAACTCCAGCTGGATAAAACCAAGAAGTACGCTATCGTTATGGGAAACGAAGTGAAAGGGGTACAGCAGGAGGTTATTAACCATTCGGATGGCTGTATAGAGATTCCTCAATATGGTACAAAACATTCGTTGAATGTTTCTGTAACTACTGGTATTGTGATTTGGGATTTGTTCAAAAAGTTACACTAATAGTCATAATACAGGATTGGTTAATAAGTTGTTTATAACGAGTTAATAGCTTAGTTAATTCATTTATAATCAATAACTATGTTCTGTTTATAACTATATGGAGCCATGTTGATTCTATGGGTGTTGGGTAGTTATTATTATAGTTGTTGATAGTTCGTTTTCAGGCTGTTGATACTTGAGTTGTCAGGTATTAACAGCTTATATGATACATATTAATAGCTGGGAACTCAAGTATTAACTTCTGAGAAACCGGAAATTAATACCTTACAGGAAGTTTGTTAATTCTTGAAATGATAACTAGTATGGTTGAGTAGTGATCAATTGGTTATGAGGTTGATAAACTTATAAGCCGATTGATTTTAGATTTGTCCGTTCTCCACCATCAACACTACACGTTCTGTTAGTTTGTCCTCACCTTGCGGATCATATTCTTTTTTTAAACTGGCTCCGAACAATGCAGCAAAAGTCTGATAGAATCCCGCTTTGAAAGGTCCCATAAATGCTTTCACCAGTTCATAACTGGTAGAATTGCTTTGGCGGTCTATTAATTTAATCAACAGTTTCCCCTGTGCAAACGATAGTTTTTTCATTCGGGGAGTATATTGATCTTTCAATCCTTTTTCAACCCGTTTGATATGTTTTTGGCGGGCTTTCTCATTGGGCAAAGTCTGAAGATATTCGTAAGTTTCAATGATGGCCTGATTAATTTCTCTGGAGATAGGATATACCTTTTTCACATTGCGAATCAGTCGGTAATATTCCTGACGTTCCTTTTCATTTTTGAATTTCAACGGACGGAAAATATACACAGTTCTTAACTGGACACATGGAATGGTATCTCCATTGTAGATACACATCGGAACCAAATATCCATTGATGCTTTGTTTATCTTGAGCTTGCAGGCGCAACGAACAACAAACAATAGCAAACAGCGTCATTACTACTATGTTAAGCCTCTTTTTCACGATACAAAAATAGAATTAAAATTTTATTATTCAGACATTTCTCTTCGATGTTAACCTATTTAAAGTATCTTTGCGGCCTTATCTGTTAAAAAAGCAGGAAGAATAAACCATTTTATTGATGAAAACTATTCAACTTTTACGGTTGATAAGTATTATAAACAGCCTGTTAATAATTCCTGCTTGTAGTGCTCAAAACCCTTCCGAAAGTCTTTTAGAAGATGTTCTTGAAGATTTATCTGTTAATAACGGAACTGATAACTCTGTTAATACTCCTAATTGGGAAAATGAATTGGAAGAACTTTCCAATCGTATGCAGGAACCAGTTAATTTGAATGTTGCTACCCGTGAACAACTCGAACAGTTTCCTTTCCTTAGTGATATTCAGATTGAACATCTGCTGGCCTACATCTATATACACGGACAGATGAAAACCATCTATGAACTTCAACTGGTAGAAGAGATGGATAGGCAAACAATCCAGTATTTACTACCTTTTGTCTGTATAAAAGCTATTAACAATGAACCTGCTTTTCGGTGGAAAAGTCTGTTGAAAAGCGCAGCAAAGTATGGAAAGAATGAGCTGTTAACTCGCTTTGATATACCATTTTATAGGCGAAAAGGTTATGAACATACCTATTTAGGACCTTCTGTTTATAACTCTGTGAAATACAGTTTCCGATACAGTGACCGACTCTATGCAGGAGTCGTTGCTGAAAAAGATGCTGGAGAACCTTTTGGAGCTTTACACAATCGCTACGGCTATGATTATTATTCCTTTTATCTGTTATTAAAAGATTGTGGACGATTAAAAGCATTAGCTATTGGTAACTATCGGCTTAGTTTCGGACAAGGATTAGTGATTAGCACTGATTATCTGATGGGAAAAACAATTTATGCCTCTTCTTTCAACAATCGCAGTGGCGGAATAAAGAAACATTCTTCTACCGACGAATACAACTATTTCCGAGGAGTAGCTGCCACTGTTTCTTTGGCAAAAGATTGGGATATGTCCGGTTTCTATTCACACCGTTCATTAGATGGAGTAATCACAGACGGAGCAATCACCTCTATCTATAAAACCGGGCTACATCGAAGTCAAAAGGAAGCAGATAAGAAGAACCTGTTCACCATGCAATTAACAGGTGGAAACGTGAGTTATCAACACAACCGTATCCGACTGGGTATCACGGGTATTTACTACCTTTTCAACCGACCATACGAACCGGAATTAACAGGCTATTCCAAATACAATCTTCATGGAAACAACTTCTATAATCTAGGGATTGATTATGCTTATCGCTGGCATCGTTTTTCTTTTCAAGGAGAGACGGCCATAGGAAAACAAGGTTGGGCCTCTTTGAACCGTTTGCAGTATTCACCGGTTCAAAACACTCAAATCATGTTGATACACCGGTTTTATTCTTATAACTATTGGGCCATGTTTGCCCATTCTTTTGGTGAAGGAAGTACGACACAAAATGAACAGGGATATTATATCGGCATGGAGACTTCTCCTTTTGCCTATTGGAAATTCTTCGCCTCATTCGATTTATTTTCTTTTCCGTGGAAAAAATACAGAGTAAATAAACCCTCTCGCGGAACAGATGGATTGCTTCAAGCCACTTTCACTCCACGCAGCCATCTATCCATGTATCTGAAGTACCGCTATAAACGCAAGGAACGGGATTGGACAGGTAGTAAAGGAACACTAACACTTCCTATTTTTCACCATCAACTTCGTTATCGTTTGAACTATTCTTTAGGAAATGTGTTAAGCAGTCGTACAACTTTAGATTATAATCATTCTCATTCTCAGGACAGAGCTGCTAATATAGGATATCAGGTTACACAAATGATATCCTCCCAACTGCCTTGGGCCAGGCTGTTTGCTGACGTTCAGGGCAGTTACTTTTTTACAGACGATTATGATTCGCGTGTATATGTTTCGGAAAGCGGATTGCTTTATACGTTTTACACTCCGTCCTTCCAAGGACGTGGGTTTCGCTGTAGCGTCCGCCTCAGATATGAACTGAATAAACACTGGTTGTTCATAACCAAGTTTGGCGAAACAGTCTATTTAGACCGGAATGAGATCGGTTCGGGCAATGATTTGATCTGTGGAAATAAAAAAGCAGATGTACAAATGCAACTGCGTATTAAGTTTTAATGTATATTTGTCTGCCAGAAATAACAGAAGAATACGATATTAAATGGATGACAGGGCTACTTTTGACAAAATGTTTAATGAATGGTATGCACAGTTTGTATATTTTGCATATTATTTTATAAATGACGCTGAGGTATGCAGAGATATCGTAAGTGATGCTTTTGAGTATTTGTGGCGTAATTATGAAAAGATAGAAGAAGCGACGGCTAAAACTTATCTTTATACAATCATTCGTACACGTTGCATTGACTATCTTCGCAAGCAAAATATTCATGAAGAATATGTAGAGTTTACTTCGCAATTAACTGATAAAATGATAGAAGTCGATTCACAACATTCTGATTCTCGTGTTTTGCGTATTCGTAAAGCTATGGAAAAGTTGACTCCTTATAATTATCATATATTGGAAGCATGCTATATTCATAATAAGAAATATAAAGAAGTGGCCGAAGAATTGAATGTAAGTGTTGCGGCTATTCATAAGAATATAGTAAAGGCTTTGCGTATTCTTCGCGAAGAATTGGGGCAAGAGGGTAACCGGAATAGACTTTAAAACGTAAATATATATATTGAATACATTATTTATGGATGAAAAGAATATAAATATAAGCAAGTCGGAAGAAGAATTCCTGGAAATTATGGAGAATCGTTCTCATATAACTGCTGATCAATTGCATAATTTGAAAGAAGATGAGGAGTGCTTGCAAGCATGTTCTGATTTGGCAGAAATTGTGATAGAGATGCAGAAAAAACAAAATATGCTGGCAATTGATGTCCGGAATGAACTGGCAGATTTTCATAATAAACATTCTAAAGACGATCGAAGAAAAAATACACGCATGCTGTTGTGGGCCAGTATCACAGGTGTAGCGGCAACTGTTGTCATAATTTTAGTTTTGCGTGCAATGATGATTTCGTCGCAACCGGAAATCATTCAAGTGTTTCAAGCCAATCATGTTGCCCAACAAGTCACTTTACAAGTGAATGGTGAGAAGGAAGTAAAGCCACTGAAAGAAGTAGTAGAATCTTTTTCGTCTTCTTCCGCTGCACAGTTGTCTTCTAAAGAAATAGATTATAGTCGCGCTCTTCTTCAGACAGAAACCAAGGAAGTGGGAAAGCAGAGAATACAGATACATAGATTAAGTATTCCCAGGGGAGAGACATTCAAAGTTGTTTTATCCGAAGGAACCGAAGTCTTCTTGAATTCAGACAGTCGATTAGCTTACCCTACGATTTTTAAAGGAAAAGAAAGAGTCGTCTCTTTGGAAGGTGAAGCTTATTTTAAAGTTACTAAAGATGCAGAACATCCTTTTATTGTAAAAACTGGAAATATACAGGTTCGCGTATTAGGAACGGAATTTAATGTGCGTAGCTACTCTCCTACTGACGTTCGTGTTACGCTCATTACAGGAAAAGTGGCTGTTAGCGATACTTGTGGGGTTCATAGTGTTGAAATGATGCCGGGACAAAGTGCACAACTTTCTTCTAACGGAACATTTGCTGTGAAAGAGGTGGATATTGAATCATTTTTATATTGGAAGGAAGGATTTTTCTATTTTGACGATGTTGCTCTGGTTGACATGATGAAAGAAATAGGGCGTTGGTATAATATAGATATTGAGTTCCGCAATAGCAAAATCATGGATCTTCGTATGCATTTCTTTGCAAATCGTCATCAAGACATCTTTCATTTGATTGAATTATTGAATCGAATGGAGAGAATACATGCTTATTTTGAAGCAGGAAAACTAATTATCGAATAAAAAGCAAGCAAAAAGATATAAATCTGAATAGAAAAATATATTTCTGAAAAAAAACTCTTTTAAGGGTAACCATTCTTTTTTAAACTTCGTATACAATTAAAAGAATGAAATATTATTTAACTATTCAGGCTTATGAAAAAGAATCAAGCACAGAAGTTCATTGTTTTATTTTGGCTTTTCCTTTTTGCCTATTCATGGCGTGTGGAAGCACAGACAGGCAAAGAAAAGCAACTAACAATGGAGTTTAAAAATGAAGGGTTGCCCTCTATTTTTAAACGTTTTGAAAAAGTATCGGGGTATAAAGTTCTTTTTATTTACGATGAAATTAGTTCTTATACTTCTACCGGAAAAGTAGAAAAAGCTACAGTTGATGAAGCATTGAAAGTGATTATTGGAAAAAATCCGTTAAAATACCACATTGACGGACAATTCATAAATATCACAAAAAAAGATTCTAAGAAGTTTTTCTCACAAGTAAAGGGAAAAGTTTTTTCCGAGGAAGACGGACTTCCGGTTATTGGCGCCACTATTATAGTGGAAGGTCCTAATAATATCCGTACTATCACAGATAATAATGGTAATTTTCAGCTCTCTGATGTTTCGAAAGATAGCCGAGTCAGAATATCGTATGTAGGTTTGGAAACCCAGTTCTTGAATCCTTCATCCTATATGTCGGTAGTGATGAAGTCTGATACAAAGGCGCTGGATGAGGTAGTGGTGACAGGTATGTTCAATAGGAAGAAAGAGGGATTCACCGGTTCTGCTGTTACTATCAAGGGTGAAGACCTGAAAAAATATAGTACGAATAATGTGGCTAAAGCAATAGCTGCTGTCGCTCCTGGGCTTCGCATCATGGATAATATCAATATGGGGTCTAATCCGAATAATCTGCCTGATATGCGTATGCGTGGCGGTGCAAATATGGATATGGCTACACAGTCTGCGGTAGATTTTAATTCTACCAGTAATGACGTATTAGCAGTTCAGGGCGAATATGAGACCTATGCCAATCAACCGCTGCTTATCATGGACGGATTTGAAATCACCATACAGACACTTGCCGATATGGATCCCGACCGTGTTGCTTCTATCGTTGTGTTGAAAGATGCGGCAGCTACAGCTATTTACGGCTCGCGTGCGGCAAATGGAGTAATTGTTATCGAAAGCAAGACTCCCAAACCGGGACGGATTTGGGTGACTTATGGTGGGGAACTTCGTATTGAAGCTCCGGATATGACCGGATATAATTTAATGAATGCAAGAGAGAAGATAGACGCAGAGTTGCAAAGCGGGCTTTATACATACGGTGGTGAGACAGTTGAAAAATGGCAGCTCTATCAATCTAAATTGCGTGAAGTGCTGGCAGGAGTAAATACTTATTGGCTGGACAAGCCTTTGCAAACAGCTTTCCAACAACGACATACGGTTACGTTGGAAGGTGGTGACGAAGCCTTGCGTTATCGGATGTATGTCGGATATAATAGTTCTCCGGGTGTGATGAAAGACAGTAAGCGTGATGTATTGACCGGTTCACTTGATTTTCAGTATCGCCTGAAAAAAGTGTTGTTAAAGAATAGCATTACGTTGGATAATTCGGTAGCTAATGAGTCTCCGTGGGGAAGTTTTAGTGAATATACCCGCTTGAATCCTTATCTGCGTCCATATGGAGAGAACGGAGAAATACAAAAACGGCTTGATAATTTCGAAGGAGTGGGTGGTGAGTCGAGCTACCTGAATCCGATGTATAATACGACATTCAACAGTAAAGACCAAAGTAAAAACTTTACAGTACGTGAACTTTTCAAGGTGGAATATAATCCTACTAATGAATTACGGTTTGAAGGAGCTTTTAATTTGTCCAAAAGCGTAGGACATCGTGATATTTTTCGTCCTGCACAACATACGCTTTTTGATAATGTGACCGATCCTACCTTAAGAGGTGATTACCGCAGAAGTCAGAGCGAAGCTGTCAATTGGGGCATAGATTTAACAGGAAGCTGGAATAAGCAACTGGAAGATCACTACCTGACTGCTAATGCACGTATGAGTGTATTGGAGAATAATTCGGAGACTTATGGAAACTATGTGACTGGTTTCCCGAATGATAATATGGATAACTTGTTGTTTGGTAAGAAATATAATGAGAAGGTGACAGGAGATGAGAGGACAACGCGCTCCATTGGTTGGGTAGCTGCTGGAGGCTATTCTTATAAATATAAGTATTCGTTCGACTTTAATATACGCTTGGACGGTTCATCACAGTTTGGAAAAAATAACCGTTGGGCTCCTTTCTGGTCAACCGGATTACGTTGGGATTTGAAAAAAGAGAACTTTTTGAAAGATGTATCTTTTATTTCCGATTTTATTTTGAGGGGTACATACGGTACGACCGGTTCCCAAGGTTTTGATCCTTATCAGGCACATGGTTATTATACATATTCCAATTTACTGCTTCCTTATTACTCATCGGATGCAACAGGTTCGGAAATCTTGGCTATGCATAATGAAAGTTTAAAATGGCAGACTACAAAAAGTACTAATCTTGCCTTGGAACTCGGTTTTTTCGATCAGCGTTTTACTGCACGTGTGGAATATTATCGGAAAATAACAGATAATATGGTTGCCAATATAAGTCTTGCTCCTTCTCTTGGTTTCAGCAGTTATCCGGAAAATCTGGGAAAGATAGAGAATAAGGGTTGGGAAATTTCTCTCTCGGCTATTCCTTATAAAAACACTGCTAAACAAGCTTATTGGACAATTACAGTAAACGGTTCTCATAATACTGACAAACTATTGAAAATATCGGAAGCGATGAAATACAGAAATGATAAAAGTGCATCAGATTTAAAAGATACGCCGTTGCCACGTTATGAAGAAGGTGAATCTCTTTCCCGTATTTGGGTAGTACGTTCATTAGGTATTGATCCGGCTTCCGGAGATGAAATATTATTGAAACGTAACGGGGAGATGACGAGTGCCGTTAACTGGAGTGCGAATGATGTAGTACCTATTGGTAATACAGAACCTAAATGGCAAGGATATATTAATTCTTCCTTTACATACAGAGGTTGGGGAGCAGATGTCAGCTTCAGGTATCAGTTTGGCGGTCAGGTATATAATCAGACCTTGCTTGACAAGGTGGAAAATGCTAATTTGAAATATAATGTAGATCGACGGGTAACTCAGCTACGTTGGGCGAAACCGGGTGATAAGGCACAGTTCCGTGTTCTTAATCCTAACGGTTTGGAAACGAAAGCCACTTCCCGGTTTATAATGGATGAAAATATATTCCAGGGAAGTTCGTTGTCTGTTTACTATCGTATGGATCGTACTAATACAAAATTTATTAGTCATTGGGGATTGAGTTCCGCTAAAGTGACGTTTAATATGGAAGACTTTTTCTATTGGTCTACAGTGAAACGCGAAAGAGGTTTGTACTATCCGTATTCCCGTCAGTTTACATTTGCTTTGAATGTTGCTTTCTAATTAAAAACCTATTTGTATGAAACAGATAATATATATACTATTAACAACAACAATGCTGGGACTTATGTCTTGCAGCGACTGGTTGGATGTATCTCCGAAGACTTCTATTCCTACCGACAAGCAATTTGAGTCGGAATCAGGATTTAAGGATGCGCTTACAGGTATTTATTTGAAGTTGGGAACCACGACATTGTATGCCGGAGACTTGACTTATGCTTATTTGGATGAGTTGGCAGGATTATATTCCGATTATCCGGGGTATAATACAAATGCTGTTTTCGATCAAAGTATCGTATTCGATTATGAGAACATGTTTTTGAGTAAGAAGAATGGGATTTACTCAACGATGTATAACATCATAGCCAATATTAATAACTTCTTGGAGTACGTAGACAAAAATAAAGATGTTTTAGTTACCGAACGCTATTATGAAACTATGAAGGGAGAGGCACTCGGGCTTCGCGCTTTTCTTCACTTTGATTTGTTGCGTATGTTCGGTCCTGTTTATAAAGAACATCCTGCATCCAAAGCTATACCCTACCGTATTGCTTTTGATAAGGATGCCACTCCTGTTTTACCAGCCAGCGAAGTGGTTGACGCTATTCTCAAAGATTTGAATGACGCTGAAAAATTACTGAAAGAGAGTGATCCTCTTGATTTCTTTACCGATCAGACGGATGAAGATTTTACAGATAAAAATCATTTTCTTGTCAATCGTGAGTTTCGTATGAATTTATATGCGGTTAAAGCTATGCTGGCTCGTGTATATTGTTACAAAGGTGATGCGGAAAGTAAAGGATTGGCCACAGAGTACGCTAAACAAGTGATTGCTGCCTCTAAGTATTTTACATTGTATAAATCGCAGACTGCTTCCAATTACAATTCCATACGCTACGCAGAGCAAATCTTTGGAATAACAGTCAATGAATTCTCCAATTTGCTTATTGGAAATTATATGGATATGGAGAATACCAATACTCAGCAACATTTCTATCTGGATGGAGATAAATTTAAATTCTTCTATGAAACTGCCGATGCAGGGAATACTGACTGGAGAAAAAATACGGAAATGTTTGAGGTTATTAATGGGGCAAGTCGGACAGATGTTTTTTGTAGAAAATATAATCAGAAACCTTTGAATGGCGGATATGCTTATTCCGGTGCTGACGCTATCCCTTTGATACGCTTACCCGAAATGTATTATATTGTTGCAGAATGTGTTCCTTCTGCATCGGAAAGTGCTGATGCACTAAATACCGTACGTTTTGCACGTGGTATTTCTTATAGTGATGAGATATCGTCTATCGGATATGATGACCTTGATAATACTTCGGAAGAAGACAAAAACCAGACTAAACGTATTAATGAGATAATGAAAGAATATAGGAAAGAATATTTCGCGGAAGGTCAACTTTTCTATTTCTTGAAAGCGCATAATTATAGCACTTATTATGGTTGTGGGATTGAAACGATGACTGAAGCCCATTATCAGATGACGTTGCCGGATGATGAGTATATTTTTGGAAACAACTCTAAATGATGAAGCATTATGAAACGTATTATATATTTTGTTTTAGCTATTCTTGTTTGCGGCATTTATGTAGGATGCAGTGAAAACGAGATAGACTTATATGACCAGACACCTCGTATCAATTTCTATGGTAGCACTACGCATGTCCGTACTTTGGTTGATACGGATTATGTGAAGAAAGAACCTTATGCTGTAGACAGTTTCGAGGTAAGAATACAAGGAGATTTTTTGAAAGAGAATCGTGATTTCTGTGTGAAAGTAACTCCGAATAATGATTATCAGAATTCAGTGGATGTATTATTGGAAAGCAAGTATACATATACTGACCTTGATACAGTTTGCCAGATATTCTATTATAAAATAAATCGTCCGAAAGTACAGGCAGGTAGAAATGTTTATGGTTGTTATCTGGAGTTTGATTTGAATAACCCTCTTCATCAGTTTGATAAAGGTCTGGTAGAAAAGAATCAAATCGTTTTAAATGTCAGATGGGAGTTGAAACCGACCGAATGGAGTGATTATGTGGGATTTGGTAGCTATAGCGATGCTAAATATATGTTTATTATGGATGTATGCCAACGTGTATGGGATGACTTGGAAGATGAAGATATTGATGTAATTAAGCAAGCTTATAGAGAATATAAGGAGGCGGGGAATCCACCGATTTTAGGTGAAGAAGGTGATGAAATAGAATATGAATAAGATTAAAAAGAAACGTTATGAGGAAATATATCATCTGTATAGTAAGTTTTATCGGAGCGGCTTTATTGCAAACAGGCTGTTACGATGACAAGGGAGATTACGATTATCATGATGTAAATACGATGGATATCGTAATACCTGAAACGAAGGTACGTATGCCTAAAGAGGAAGCAGTGGAAGTTTCAATTATACCCGAGATTTCTCAGACTTTGGAGCAAAATGAGGAAAACCTTGTGTTTCAATGGAAGAAAACAATCGAAGGAAAGAAAGCGGGGTCGGACAGACTTAGTGATTATAAAGATTATTCCGTAGGCAAAGAATGTAAAGTAACAGTCGAGCCTTATGAATCGGAAAATATAGGTTTAATGTTGGTCATTACGGATAAAAAGAGTGGAACAATCTGGTATCAGATAGGTGAAGTTGCAATTATTCGTCCTTTAAATCCTTGCTGGTTTGTATTGCAGGAAAAAGAAGGAAAGGGAGTATTAGGAGCGATAGAGGGTACTCCGGAAGGATATTATGTTTATCCGGATGTCTTTAAATCAGAACTGAATCAGTCATTTCCGTTAGAAGGAAAACCTTTGGCGGTAAGTGCAAGAAAAAACTATGGAGATTCGTTTTTAAGTAGTATGCTGGGTTTTTTTGGTTTTAAAGTAAGTCCGGCGTTAATGGTGGTAACCGATCAGGACTTGGCCTTATTGACTCCAAGTACTTTAATAACGAGATATCCGTCGAATAAAATACTTTTTGAACCGACTGGAAAAGGGGAACCGTTGAATATTGAGTTTTATAAAATGAGTACTCATGGTGAATTGTTTGTAAATAGTGGAAAAGCATATTGTGCTCCTATGGATGGGTTTTGTGTACCATTCTCGGTAAAAAAAGAAAGTGAGTTTCCTGCTATTTCCGCTTATGGTTCGTATGGAGGAGGCTTTTTGTTTTTTGATTCTGAAAATCATCGTTTTCTTAGTGCATCTATTCCGGGGGTTGGTGATTATATGGGGAATCAGGCTACTCAAAGTATACGTAATTATGGTACTAAATGGAGTGACCAGAAGCCTGTATCCACGTATTCAATGTCAGACGAATCTAATTTGTTTGATCCGGATGTAATTGATCCGTCTTTAGAAGTACATGATATTGTTACGGGTGGAAATTGGGGAAATTTTGCTTATGCGATTGCTTCTCCCCGGAACGGAAAAGAGCTGACTGTGTTTAAATTCAGTGCGCAAGATGAAGATCCTATTTGTGCTGCCCGGTATACGATTGCTTTACCGTCCGAAGTAAATGTAGAAACAGCAAAATTTGCAGCTTCTTACGCGTATACGGCAAACCTTATATTTATGACATCGGGTAATAAATTATATCGCATTGATCTTGATCGCGGAAGGGCAATTGAACTTTATACTTATGAAACCGATCCGTCAGCACAGATAGTTAGTTTAAAATTTAAGGACCCTGAAAGTGTGAGAGAGGAAGGTGACGATGAGGAAACGGGCGAATATAAGGAGAAACTAGGCATGTCTCTCGGGTTGGGTATCAATACTGCTGATAAAGGTGTAGTTGTAGAATTGCAATTGACAGTGGCGGGTGATGTAGCTCGTGAAGAAAACAGCATTTGTGTTTACGAAGATCCCGATCAGCCTATTGGGAAGATTGTTGATATTAGCTATAATTATGAATAGTATAAACCGGTCTTTATGCTAAAAGGAATTATCGGTGCTGTATTTCTTGCTGTTGTCTGTACTTGTCTGTACGGGCAACAGCAAAGTATTACAACTTTTATTAAAGAAGAAGCACCAGTGGAAGTTATTCCCGGTATGTTTATTACCTACCGAAGTGATAAACATATCTATTGGGAAATCCCGGATTCATTGATTGGACGTGAGTTTGCCGTAACGACAACTATCCTGACAGCTCCTGCCCGTCCGGACCGGGATATGGAAAAGAAATTCGGATATGCGGGTGACATGATAGGTCCGGTATTTTTCAGTTTCCGTAAACAGGGTGACGAGTTGTGGATGATGGATCCACAATATGAAAGGGTGATAGAAAATCCTGAAGGAACGTATGCAAAAATCGCCGCCCAACGTGGGAATGAAAGGCTTTATAAAATATTACCGATTAAAGCTAGGAATCAGGGAAGCAGCCTGATAGAGATTGGTGAAGTATTAAAAGATTTTCCTTTGTTTACTCTTGATATTGTATCTTTTGATTTATTGATAGGTACGCGTTTAAGAGAGAAAGATTATATTAAGGAAATTAAAGGATATGACAACCGCTTGTTGATACACGCATCACGAGCTTATCGAAGTTCGTCAATGAAAATACCAGGTAAGCCTGTTGCACCTCCTTATATTGGAGACTGGGATACAGGTATCTGCATAAAATTACTGTCAAAAAGACCGTTGGAGGCAGTTGCTGCAAATACCGGAGCTTATTTTTCTATCAGCAAGGAGTGTTTTCAAGGGAATCAGCCTGCTATTCGGAAATCTGTTGTCAAACGATGGCGGCTGGAAATAAGGGCGGAAGATGAAGAAAGATACATGAGGGGGGAACTGGTAGAACCCATACAACCTATTATTTTTTATATAGATCGTAATACACCGGAAAAGTACATCGACTGTATCATTGAAGCGGTGCGTGACTGGCGTCCGGCTTTCGAGAAAGCTGGATTTAAGAACGCCATTGATGCGCGGCTGGCTCCTACCGTTGAGGAAAATCCTGATTTTAGTATTTATGACAGTACTTATCCGTTCATCTCATGGAAGATATCAGGACAAAATAACGCTTATGGACCGACTCCATGCGAACCCCGGTCCGGTGAGATTATTGCTTGCCACATCGGTATTTTTTGCAGTGTCTTGAATTTGGAACAGAAATGGTATTTTGCTCAATGTGGAGCGAATGATCCGCAGGCATGGAATATAGAGCTGCCGGACTCTTTGCAATACGAACAGATAAAACAAGTGCTGACACATGAAGTGGGTCATACATTAGGATTGGAACATAACTTTCTGGGTAGTTCTCATTACTCCATCGATCAATTACGTGATAATGACTTTTTAAGTCAATATAGTATTGGTAGTTCCATTATGGATTATGTGAGGTGTAATTATGCTTTGCGTCCTCAAGATAAAGTTGATTTGAGAAACAGGAGGGTACGTGTCGGTGAATATGATAAGTGGGCTATTGAATGGGGCTATCGTATATTTCCGGGTAAAGATGCTTCTGAAAGAGAAAAGAACAGGAGCCTTTGGAATCAGGAAAAACAGAAAGATCCCTCATTACATTTTTCGGGCAGAATGGATGTAAGGGCTCAGGCAGAAGATTTGGGTAATGACCATGTTATGGTTAATACACAGGGAATAGAGAACTTGAAATATTTGTGTGAACATCCGGATGTCTGGAATGTGACGGATAAAACGTCTTTGCGTGTATTACAGGGGCGTTATGAAGCGGTATTGGAGCATTATAAACAGTGGGTACAGCACGTTTTGTCTCATTTGGGCGGGAAACGTCTTGCTGAGCCGGATGATGAGAATATTTACATACCCGAAAAAGCCGATTACAATAAGAAGGTTATGAGCTTTATACAGGCTTATATATTACAACCGCCTGTGTGGATGTTTGATGAAAAACTTACCGCTAAATTAGAAATAAACGGTAGTCGGGAGTTCGATCGCTTTTATGAAGAGCTGATGTCGGAAATGATTCGTTCCCTCCGGGAAGTGGAAAGAACGGAGAATGTTTGTGAGGATATGTTGTCTGTAGATGAGTTTTTGGAAAGCATACATAAAGAATTATTTGCCGAATGGGCTGACAATATTCCTGTAAGTGACGCTAAGTATAAAGTGCAGCTGCTTTATGTGAGTAAACTTGTTAAATTGTTGGATAGATCAGAAAAGATAACTTCGTCGAGATTATTGGTTTCCATTATGCAGGCTTTGAATAGAATAAAGGAGGAAAGTCTTGATTATAGCCATAAGATTACGGATCCGGTTGCCAAAAAACGGGCAATGTTTCTTGTAGATAGTATTTTGTTTTAATGATGAAAAGTAAATAAAGAAATTCATGAAGAGAAGAAGATATGTGATTGGTATATTGTTGTGTGTCACAGCTTTGCTTCAGGCACAGGATTCCGTCAAGTCATTTGACGAGTTTTTTGTTGCCGGGATGGATAAGATCGACGGTGTGTTTCCTGTGTATGTAGCGGAAAAAGAAATCTATTTGGAAATACCCGAAAAATATATCGGGCGGGAAATTGAAGTCAGTGGACAGATAGACCGAGGGTTTGATTTGTTGAATCGTCCGGTTGACGGACTGGGAGTAGTGCGTATTATATCTCCGGATAAAGCTACAATTTGCTTTCAAAAACCGTTTTATACAGAGCGTATTTTAGATGAAAAAAGCACATATCAGCAATCTTTCTCGTTGTCAAATATGCAACCTGCCGGTAAAAGTTATCCAGTGGTGGCCTATTCAAAAGAGCAGGGAGCTATTATTCGGATAACAGAGTATCTGATGACTGGCGATGACTGGTTCAGCTATAATGATAGTTTTATTCGTTCCTTGGTTCCGGAACTGTCGGAAATAATGAAAATACATCCTTTTAAGGAAGGTGTGTCGTTTACGGTCAGGCGCTATCATGGAGTTGAAGCAGAAAGATATATGCTGTCCAGTTCTGCCGTTCTATTGCCTGAAGGTAGTATGCCTTTGGAAGTCACTTGTGCAGTACGCTTGCTACCTCTGAAAAAAGATCAGATCCGCCTGGCAGATTACAGAATACCCTACCGGACATTGAGTTTCAAAGATTACTCGCAAAATCCTTATTGTATGGTAGAAGATTCATTGATTCTTCGTTGGGATATGTCACAACCGCTTACTTTCTATGTAGATACCCTTTTTCCGAAGGAATATTTCCAGGCAGTAAAGGAAGGAGTGGAAGCATGGAATACCGCCTTCCATAAAGCAGGTATTCATGATGCTTTACAAGTAAGGTATGCAGACCGAAAGATAATTCCGGCGGAACAACGTGCTTTTATATCTTATGATTTGAGAATACCGGGGATCAAAAGTGACTTTATCTGTCATCCTCGTACCGGAGAAATACTTTCATGTCGTCTGAATATCGGACATGGATTCCTAAAAGGAAAATTAGACGACTATCTGTTAAGTTGCGGTGCCTCGGATTCGCGTATTCTGGCTGACCGTTATTCTAAAGAAGTGGAAAAAGAATTGTTGCAAAATGAAATAACGGAAGAAATTGGATATCTTTTAGGTTTGCGCAGAAGTTTATCGAAAAGTTCGTGTGGAAAGACTTTAAAAGTTGGAGATGATGATTGCCGTACTATTTATTTTGGTTATCATCCTTTCAAAGGAGACCAAAATTGTTATGATGAACGGGAGAAGCTCCGCCAATGGATAGAGCATAATTTACCAGATCACATTCGTTTATTCCAACCATCAGGGAAGGAGAATTCTAATTCTTCATTTCCAGAAGATTATACGGTCAAAATATCGGATTTACAGACTGTAGTGAGTCGGTTGGACAAGATTGTGTATAAGGGGAAGAAATACGATAAAGGGAGTTCGCTCACTGATATATACAGAAAGGCTATTCGTCTGTATGGGAGTTATCTGATGGAAATAGCAAAGGTGGTGGGTAGTTCTCAACCGGCAGATGCGCAGCGTCAGGCAATGCTTGATTTGGACAACTATTTATTTCATTCTGTTAAAAAGATGGAATGTACCTATGTAAAAGAGAATTTGTTGGAAACAAGAAACAATCTTCTGTATCCGGAACTGGCGAAGTTGTTCAAACAATTGTTGAGTGTAAAGACAATTTCAGCTCTTCGATTGCAGGCGTTGCAGAGTGACCGGAAGGGGTATGACGATATTGATTTTTTCCGGGATCTTTATAAAGGATTGTTTAATGGTTTTGATCCGCAGTCTGCCGTTAGTTATGAACAGATGGATATTCAGCTGATATGTTTGGAAGCGTGGCTGGATATTATGCAGGAAGCTACTGAACATAATAGTATAAAGAAACGTTTAACGAACGAATTGCATAGTCTGCACGATAGACTGGAGGAGCTTAGCACGACACATTCCCAAAGGGAAGTACGTGATATGTATATTCTGCTTTTGAGAAGAATGGATCAATATTTCCGTGTGGTTTCTTGAGTGGCGTTAGAGTAATAATTTGTTTGGGATGATGAAAAAATGGTCGTACAGATAGAATAACCTATAAGTTTTGGGTTATCTTTGCTATGATTTATGAATAAATAATTAGAATAAGATGACTATTATTTTTCCTTCACCCATCTTCGGCCCTATTCATTCCCGCCGTTTGGGCGTTTCTTTGGGAATCAATTTATTGCCGGACGACGGTAAGGTTTGTTCATTCGACTGCATTTATTGTGAGTGTGGTTTCAATGCCGAACATCGTACGAAGAAACTTCTTCCTACCCGTGAAGAAGTCCGCACGGCTCTCGAAGAGAAACTAAAAGACATGCAGGCAAACGGCCCCGCTCCCGATGTACTGACATTTGCCGGAAACGGTGAACCGACTGCGCATCCCCATTTCCCGGAAATCATAGAAGATACACTTGCGCTTCGCGACAAGTATTTCCCAAAAGCAAAAGTAAGCGTATTGAGTAACTCTACATTTATCGACCGTCCTGCCGTATTCGAAGCACTGAACAAGATAGATAATAATATCCTGAAACTGGATACGGTGGATGAAGAATACATTCATCTGTTGGACCGTCCTAACGGAAAATATTCTGTTAAGAAGATCATCGAAAGAATGAAAGAGTTCAAAGGAAACTGCATCGTACAGACGATGTTCCTGAAAGGAGGTTATCAGGGAAAAGACATGGATAATACATCCGACAAGTATGTGCTCCCCTGGATAGAAGCAGTGAAAGAAATCGCTCCCCGTCAAGTGATGATTTATACGATTGACCGGGAGACTCCCGACCACGATTTGCAAAAGGCTACGCATGAAGAGTTAGACCGTATTGTGGCTTTATTGGAAAAGGAAGGTATTCCGGCAACAGCTTCTTATTAAAATATAATTCAAACAGGGATATATTTCTTCTTGATAATACGTAAGAAAATTAATATAAGAGGGCGAACTAATAGAATTCAGAAGTTTTATACTTCCTATTTTATTGCTCGCCCTTTTATTGGCTTCATGAGCTGTTTCAGCCTATTCTGACAAGGGTATATTCCCACTTCGATGAGAAAAAGTTCTCATTGCAGTGAGAGTTTTTTCTCATTATAATGAGTATTTTTTCTCATCGCAGTGGGAATGCTTGAGAATGTGTACTTCCCTGATAATGTTTCCTTTCTTCACATAATCTTTCGGCAATATCCCGAACTGCTTCTGAAAGCAACGGGCAAAGTACGAAGGATTATTGAATCCTACAATGAAACAAACCTCATTGATCCGGTATTTACGCCAAGTGTTATCTGCAAAACGTTCTTTATAAAGAACACTCTTTTCAGATTAAAGGACTTGTTTACCTAACTATGTTTCGGTAAAATGATTATTTACAGGAAACATAATTAGGTAAACAAAATAAAGTTCTTATATTTGCATGAATTGAAGGTTATTAAAAAACTGATTTTGGTATGGAAAAGACCCTGATACGCCAGAATGCCCAATGGAATGGCAAAATGTTTGATCACTTGTGTCCGAGAGACATCATGGACAATCTTTTGAAAAAGAAAACGATGCGTCATGTTCAGATACTGACCGGTGTACGTCGTTGTGGCAAATCTACTGTCTTCAAACTATTAATTAATGACCTGTTGCAATCAGGAGTGAGCGGTAAGTCGATTCTTGTACTTAATTTGGATGATCCGCAGTTCATTCCATTTTGGGATGATTCCTCCAAATTATTCGGCGTGATTGAAAATGCAGAACGTCTGACGGGAGAGAAAGTGAAATACCTGTTTTTGGATGAAGTACAACATTTATGTGATTGGGAGATATTCATAAAGAGTGCTTATGACACTGAGATATTTGAGAAGATATATATTACGGGGTCTAACTCGCAATTGTTACAGAACCGTTTTTCCGCCTTGTTGTCCGGTCGTTATTTCGAGAATGAAGTGCGTCCGTTTTCTGTTCGGGAAGTTTTTCGTTCGCAAGGAATAACGACTTTGCTTGATTGTTATACCCAAACACCGAAAGTTCTGCGTATCATGGACAATGTCCTTTCTACAGGTTGTTTTCCTGAAATCGTATTGGGTGATGCTGATGAGGACATCAAACAGGAATTATTGAAAAGCTATTTCGAATCCATTGTGCAGAAGGATTGCATCGTTTATAGTGGCATACGTGACACCCATTTGTTCTTTCGTCTGGTCAGTTACTTGATGCAGAATATGGGGAGTCGTTTTTCTATACCGGCTGTGGGTAAGGCACTGAAAAGCAATGAAAATACAGTTGCGTCCTATCTCAACTTTTTGTGTGACAGTTATATTTGCGTCGATGTACGTAACTTTTCTTATTCTTTGAAAGAGACTTCCCGTTCCCAGCATAAGTGTTATTTCATTGACAATGGCTTGGTTTCAGCCAATGTCTTTCGTTATTCTCCGCAAAGTGGTAGTGCCTTGGAGAATCTTGTTTATAATGAGCTGAGAAATAAAGGGTATATGAATATTTCATTCGACAATAGTAAGACGGAATGTGATTTTTTGGCGTATAAAAACGGGAAAGCTTATGGCTTTCAGGTTTGCTATGAACTGAATGACATGAACCTGAAACGTGAACTGTACGGATTCGAACTGGAAAATGTGATGCTCGAAAAGAAGACCCTGCTTACTTACAACCAGAAGGAAACTTATGGGGATATTGAAGTTGTTCCCTTTTGGGAATGGGTTATGTCACCACCTTTCACATAATCTTTCGGCAATATCCCGAACTGCTTCTGAAAGCAACGGGCAAAGTACGAAGGATTATTGAATCCTACAATGAAACAAACCTCATTGATCCGGTATTCTCCTTCACGCAGCAGTTCTCCGGCTGTTTTGAGCCGTATCAACCGGATATAATCATTGGGTGGCATTCCGGTCAGCCCTTTCAATTTGCGCTGTAAGTTGGAACGGCTGACAGCCATTTCTTCTGCCATCTTGTCGATGGTAAATTCTTCATTGGTGAAATTGCGGGTAATGATTTCATTGATCGTGTTCAGCCATTTCACGTCTGTTTTGTTCATTAATGTCTGGTCGTATGACATATTCGGTACCGTTGTAAAGTGGTTGAACAGCATACGCCGGTTTTCTAGCAAATTATTGATAGTGGCCTTCATGTGGCTTAGCGAGAAAGGCTTTTCTATATAAGCGTCCGCGCCATAGTCAAGACCCGCAATCTTTGAATCGATGCTGTCGAGTGCCGAAAGCAGGATAAACGGGATATGGCAAAGCATATTGTCGGAACGGATGGACTTTAATAATTCGAATCCGTCCATGTGAGGCATGACGATGTCGCTGATAATAAGATCTACTGTCGTTGTCTCCAGACATTCTAAGGCTTCCTTGCCATTGGCGGCTGTATGGATGGTATAGGTATTTCCCAGATTCTTAGCCAGAAACTCCAGCATATCCGTCGTGTCTTCTACTACTAAAAGAGAGTAACCGGCGGGTTCGCCTTCTTCTTCCAAAGCGGGAACCTTGTCGGGCATGGAAGTAATGGAGGGGCTGACAGAGATGCTTTTCTCCAAATACGGAATTTCCACACATACTTCGCACCCTTCCGTATAGCTGGGATTGATATAAACCTTTCCCTTATGCTTCTCCACCAACAATTTGACGAGACTCAATCCGATGCCTACTCCCGAACCGTTGTTTCCTGTGTTTCCCACTTGATAAAACGGTTCGAAAACCTTGCTGCATTCCTCTTGCGGAATACCCGGACCGTCGTCGCGTACACACAAGGAGAGCGTACGCCCTTCTGCAGACAGATGTTCGTCCAAAATCACCATAATGCGGGTGCGGGCATATTTCATGGCATTCGTCAGCAGGTTGCTGACAATTTTAGTCAGCGCCTCCTGGTCTACATTATATTGCAGATGTTCTTTCGGCAGGGAGACACTGAAAGAGATTCCGGTCAGGGAGATGGCACGGAAACGGTCGATGATGTCCTCTATCATCCGGTTGATATCCACTTCATGGAATGAAAGCGTATAACCTTCCTTGTCCACTTTTCGGAAGTCGAGCAATTGTTTGATAAGCTCCATCAGCCGGTTGGTATTCTTTTGTATCACAGACAGGTTGCTTTCCACTTCACTGTTCCATTCATGTGTTTCCAAAATCGCTTCCAGCGGAGCTTTGATAAGACTAACCGGAGTCTTGATTTCATGTGCCACTTGGGTGAAGAATGTAATTTTCGACTGGAACAATTCCTGATTCTTGATTTGTTCCATCTCTTTCATCTTTCTTGCTTTCACAGCCTGCTGTTTACGCAAATAAAGCTGTATCAGGAAATATGCGAGGCCACACGCTATTAGTAAATAGAAAATCTTGGCATAAATGGTCTTCCAGGGTGGAGGAAGAATTTCAATATGCAGGCAACAGTCGTCATTGCTCCAATATTCATCGTTGTTACTGGCTTTCACACGGAAAGTATATTCACCTGGAGGCAGGTTGAGAAAAGATACGTTATGTTTATCCGTATATATCCATTCTTTGTGAATACCGTCCAGTTTGTAGGCATATAAATTCTTGCTGGGAGCCACATAACTAAGACTTTCGAATGCGATGTCGAACGATACTACCTGATAAGGAATCGTTACTTGTCCGCTAAGAGCAGGTATACGCTTGCTAAGGCTTACTTTGTCGTCGGGGCTGTGCATATATACCGCCGAGATAGACGCCGTAGGTCTTACCTTATTAATCGATAATTTGAACGGATAGAAACTATTGAACCCGTTCACTCCACCGAAATAGAATTTCCCGTCACTGGCTTGCAGGGAAGAGCGGAAATTGAACTGGTTGCTTTGTAATCCGTCCTCGATGGTATAGAGCTGTGCCCGTTTGTTCTGCGGCTCATACCGGATCAGTCCCCTATTGGAAGAAAGCCAATAGTTACCCGATTGGTCGTCCAGTATGCCATAGATGATATTGTTTGGCAGATTCTCTTTGGTAGAGAAGTTTTCAAAACGGTCCTCCTGATAGTGATAACGGCAGATACCACCGCCTTCGGTACAGAACCATAGATGCTGCTTATGATCGATATACACACGGATTACCCAGTTGCTACAAGGAGAATCAGGATTTACTGGGTCGTTGCGATAGTTGTGCAATTTACCGGTTTGGCGGTTGTAACGCCAAATGCCGTCCCTTTTGCTTGCCAGCCACATGTCCCCATGTTGGTCTTCAACCATATCGTAGATAAAGATATGGCTTAAAGGTTCCAATGTCCGGAAAGAGTCACTTTCCGGGTCATACCGGCAGAATCCGGAAAGCGTTCCCAGATAAATGCTGCCATCCTTCGTTTGATAGATGGAGTAGATATGGTCGTTAGGAATTGAATGTGGGTTTGCGCGGTTATGGCGATAGTTTTTCATTTTTCCCGTTTGAGTATCCAGGATATATAATCCCCGTGAGAAACTGCCAATCCACAATTTTCCTTCATTGTATAGTAGTGCATGGATATTGTGATAACCGATGTTAGGGTTACTGCTTCTCAACAGATGGTTCTTGAACTTTTTCGTGCGGGGATCAAAGAGATTCAGTCCCCCGTCTTCGGTAGCAATCCAAATGTTGCCATCGGGATCTTCGCAGAATTGGCTGATTACATTTCCCGAAAGAGAATTTTCCGTACCATTGGGATAATACCACTCGATATCCTTATGCTTGGGAGACAGGTAACTCACTCCACTGAAATAAGTCCCGATCCAGATTCCCCCTTCCCTATCCTGATAACAGGCATAGATACTTTCTTTATTTTGTCCGTCGTCGGTAGGCAGACATTCTCCTGTCGTGGTGTTGAATGTATAAAGTCCGTCGTCGGAGCCGAGATAGAAAGAGTTGGCTGTCCGTTGAAACAAGGTGCGGATGCGCGGAATGGTAAGCGTGTCCCCTTCTCCGAAGTAATAGCGGAATTGCCCTGTCTCTTTATTGAAACGTGCCAGTCCCCCGTACCATGTACCCGCCCATAATACTCCCTGCGAACTTTCCATCAAAGAGATAATCTCGTTGCAGGCAGGACGTCCGAAAGAAGTGCCCTCGGATATATATCCTGTGAAGTTGTCCGTACGTTGGTTGTATTTCGCCAGCCCATTCCGGGTACCTATCCAGATAGTCCCGAACGAGTCGTTATAAATCACCCATATGTGATTATCCGGCAATGAATGAGGATCGGAAAGAGAATGCAGATATTGCCTCAACGTACCTTTTTTCTCGTTGTAGACAAACAGCCCGTTGGTTGTTCCGATCCATAACTGCCCGTCATTGTCGTATGCCATTCCGAAGACGCTGTTGACTGACACCCCGTCTTCCGTCTGTTTATCGAATACGGAGAACTTCTCTTCCCACGAATCGAATAAATACAGCTTCTCCGTACTTGCCACCCAAATCTGATTGTTATCCTGATGGCGGCAAATCGTTACTATATTCATATAGCTGTTTCCGCCGTTTTCTGACGAATGTCCGTAGTTGGTGAACTCGATACCGTTGAAACGATTCAGCCCGTCCTGCGTTGCAAACCACATATAGCCGATGCTATCCTGAAGGATGCTCCGGACACAGTTGCCCGATAACCCCGATCTAACGTCATATTTCTTGTAGATATTGGCGAAGACCAGAGAAACCGATGCCAGCAGTATACATATAGATAAGATGGATCGTTTCATAATTTCCTTTCTTTATATCCCCTGTTTGCAGGAGCTATATATCCTGCGTAGTGGATCTATATGCCCAATACGTTGGATATATATACCCAACACGCTGGGCATATATGCCCAACAGATTGGATATATAGCTCCTGTAAACAGGGTAATTACCCTCTTTATAGAAGCCTTTATTTCACATCATCCCACGTATCTGTGCGGAACGGGAAAGCACTCAATCCGAAAGTATTCCGTAGCGTGATATTTCCCACATAATTACGGAAAGCATAGCGCACGGCAACCGGCTGGGCTATCTCTTCACTCCACACTTCTACTGTGTTGGTACGTCCTACAATCTTTGCTTTCGCCGGATAGAACTTCTTGTCCGCTCCCGCAATCTCAAATCCTTCCAGTTCGGAGAAAGTAGGGAACAACCCCGCAGGTGCATTATCGAATGTCACTATGGCCTTTTTGTCCGCATAGTCCACTTTGGTCATCATCGGGCCGTTGGATGGCAACCGGCGGATACCGTATGTCTTAGTCAGTGCAAGCGTAGCCAACCGAAGCCCTACTACATCCTTCTGTGGCGGATGGATGCAGAATTCATCACCGATATCCGTAGTGGGTACAATGCCCGAATTAGGGATTGTTTTCAGTGCTTCCACTTGTGCTTCACGCAGCAAGGCGGCACCTGTATTCCGGCTGTTTTCATATTTGTAAGGAGCAATCTGCACATAATAGAAAGGCATATCGGGCGCTTCCCACACATTTCTCCATAGTTGTACCATAGCAGTCATCATCGGAGCATAGAATTGATAATTGAAAATGTTCGATTCTCCTTGATACCAAAGAAATCCACGTGCTGTATAATTTTTGACAGGCCATAACATGATATCATACAGACACCCTAATCGATTACGTACATCCAGTTTAGAACTTTTGGCTGTCTCTATATCTATTCCTTGAATGGATGACAGTGTTTCTTCGGTCATCCAGGATTCAATTCGGGAACCTCCCCAGCTATTGATTACCAATCCTACCGGTAGATTTAGAGTTTCGGTAATTTGTTTGGCAAAAAAATAAGCTGTTGCACTGCAATCAATAGTTGTTTCAGGAGTGGAGACTTTCCATTTTTCTTTTTTAAAGTCCGCCCTTCGCTGTACATCTTTTATTCTTGGCACGGTGATAAACCGGATACGGTCACGGTAGTTACCTGCATTCAGCAGCGTTTCAAGTGAGTTGTCAATGGGTTGTGCCGTATTTCCCATCATACGCATTTCCATATTCGACTGTCCGGAGCAGATCCATACCTCTCCTATCAGTATATCCGAGAGAGTGACCGGAGTTCCGTCACTGATAGTAATGGAATAAGGAGTATACCCCCCTTCGGGAGTGTCTACTTTCACCAGCCAAGTCCCGTCTTTATCCGTAGATGCCTGATAGGTCCGGTTGTTCCACGAAGTGGTGACAGTTACTTTCTTACCGTCTGCCCAACCCCATAACTTAACGGAACTGTTCTGTTGAAGTACCATGTGATCTCCCATCATTGCAGGAAGTTTTACTTTGCCTTGTGCAATCGGCAGGAATAAAAGTGATAAAATAAGAAGTAGAAAATGTTTTTTCATACTGTTTTTATTAGATATTCGACGAATAGTTATTAGGTATCGGGCAAAAATACAACCTATTTTTAAATATGGAATAAAATTATCTAGTCATTTTCTGATAAAAACTAGTCGAATTCTTAAAAGATTGTTTTTCCTTTCCATTCTCCTCCGAATTTTATTAATTAGTGGCATCAATCGCCTAAACAGTATTATTAGATTGGCTAAATATCCCATTTCTTTGCAGGGTGAGTATTTAACAACCTAATTGTTTCATTAAATCTAATAAAATGAAAAAGAAGCATTATCTATTATTTTTATTGGCTTTGCTCTTTTTACTGACAGATGTGGTGTGGGCACAAACATCTGCCACGGTAAGTGGAGTAGTGATCGATGAGAATGGAGAAACCCTGCCGGGTGTTTCCGTCGTCGAAGTAGGTACAACAAACGGTGTCCTGACAGACCTGAACGGACACTACACCTTAAAAACAACTTCTGCCAAACCTTCCGTTTCTTTCAGTTACATTGGTTATCAGACCACCACGCTTCTCCTGAACGGGCGTACGAAACTTGATGTACAGATGAAAGTGGAAACGAAAGTGCTGGATGAAGTAGTGGTAGTGGGCTACGGTGTACAGAAGAAAGTGAACCTGACCGGTTCTGTGACTTCCATCAACTTTGCCGACCAGACGGAAGGACGACCCATCATGAGTGTTTCTTCCGCCCTTTCGGGACTTGCCGCCGGTATGAACGTCACGCAGGCTTCGGGACAACCCGGTTCGGACGGTGCCACCATCCGCGTCCGCGGTAACGGTACGTTCAATACCAACTCCCCATTGGTCCTGGTGGACGGTATCGAATGGAGCATGGACAATGTGAACCCCAACGACATCGAAAGCATCTCCGTACTGAAAGACGCTGCCTCCACAGCTATTTATGGTACGCGAGCCGCCAACGGAGTCATCCTTATCACCACCAAAAACGGGAAAGGCAAACCGCAAATCTCCTATTCTTATTCGGGAGTCGTGCAGATGCCCTACAACAACCTCTCTTTCGTAAGCGACTATGCCCGTTATATGGGACTGGTGAACGAGGCTTGCGACAATGTGAATACCAAAGGCATCTTCTCGCAGGAAAGCATCGACCGCTGGAGGGCTGCTTCTGCCGATCCGAACGGGTTGAACGAGTACGGAGTACCCAATTACGTGGCTTATCCCAACACCGATTGGTTCGACGAAGTATTCGACACCGGATATTCGCAAGAGCACAACCTGTCTGTCTCCGGCAGTTCGGAGAAAGTGAAATACATGCTTTCCTTAGGCTATCTCGACAATCAGGGAGTCATGAACCGCTGGAACCTCGACTCAAGTACGCAGAAAATCAATTTCCGTACCAACCTGGAAGCCAAGATAGTGAAATGGATGACCGTCGGCACCCGTCTCTACGGACAAAAGCAAGATTACGGGATGGCTAATATCAGCAACGGATTCAAGTATCTCTATCAGACCACTCCGGGTGTATATCCCGGCGAACCGAACTACTGGGGACGTGCCGCGCTAGCCAGCGAAGAATCTTCCAATGCCAATAATATCTTCGGTCAGATGGCAGGAGCCACCGGTTTCAATACCGTATGGCGTCTCAACGCATCAGTCTACGGAATTATCACTCCCTATAAAGGGCTCAACATTGAAGGTACTTTCAACTATTCGCCGACATTCACCGACAAGTCTTCTTATAGCCGCCAAAATGGTTATTGGGACTACGTCACCGACCAGCGTGTCAGCGAAAGCGCGTTGGAGAACGCTTCCATCACCAATACGAGCGCACGCACCTGGCGTCAGAGTGCCGAAATACTGGTACGCTACAATACAACCATCAAGAAAGACCACGATCTGGGCGCACTGCTCGGATATTCTGCACAGGAATATTACAGCAAGAGCTTTGCCGTTTCCCGTAAAGGCGCTACGGACTGGACGCTGAACGAACTAAGCACTTACGAGACGCTCGTCAGCTCTTCCAGCTCGGCACCTGCCAAATGGGGATTGCTCTCTTATTTCGGCCGTGTCAACTACGGATATAAAGGGCGTTATCTCTTCGAAGCCAACCTTCGTGCCGATGCCTCCTCCCGTTTCGGTGTGAACCAGCGTTGGGGATATTTCCCCTCGTTCTCCGGTGGATGGCGTATTTCGGAAGAATCGTTCATGCAGGGAGCATCGGACTATCTCTCTAACCTGAAACTCCGTGTTTCCTGGGGAAAGACAGGTAACAACTCAACGGGCAACTACGACTGGCAGGCAAACTACGCCACAGGCAATGTTGTAATCGACGGTGAAGGAACCAAAGGATTGGTACGCAAGAAACTAAGCAACGACAAGCTGCATTGGGAAAGTACCGCCACCACCGACATCGGACTTGATTTCGGCTTCTTCAACCACCGCCTGACGGGTGAGATAGACTATTATAATAAGTATACTTCGGACATTCTCTACCATCCCGAACTCTATCTTTCGATGGGTGTTGTAGGCTCTGCTCCCGAGAATTTGGGTGAAGTGCGCAACCGTGGTGTTGAATTTACCCTCAACTGGAACGACCGTATCGGAAAAGATTTCGAATACCGAGTGGGTATGAACTTCTCTTTCAACGCCAACAAAGTGATGAAGTTCAAAGGCGAACTCCAGAAATACTGGACGTATGATGCACAGGGAAACAAAGTGAGCTATGTCAACAACTTCAGTGATGTGTCTGAATCTGGTTTCGGAGGCTACATCTGCGAAGGCCGCCAACTGGGAGAAACCTATATGTATAAGGTGTACAGAGGTTCCGGCGAAGGCTATACCGGAGGTGCGGTGGATATCCATGCGGGACCGAAGGACGGAATGATACGTACGAAAGAAGATATGGTATGGGTGCAGGCCATGATTGACTCCGGTTATTCGTTCGGAGGAATGAAGACGGTTGCCAAAGACCAGCTTTGGTATGGTGACATACTCTATGCCGACAGCAACGGTGATATGAACTACGGCGATACCAACGACCGGGATTTCTCCGGACACACCAGTGTCCCCAAATTCAACCTGGGCTTCAACTGTGCCTTCTCTTACAAGAACATTGATTTCTCCATGTTATGGTCGGGAGCTTTCGGGCATTACCTCAACTGGAATACGGATTACTACAACTCGACACTGGTCAGCCACGGATATGGCATTATCGAGCATATCGCCGATAACCATTACTTCTTCGATCCTTCCAACCCGGACGATCCGCGCACCAACCAGTGGGGCAAATATCCCCGCCTGACATACGGTACTACCTATAATAACAGAATCCAGAGCGACTGGAACGAATATAAGGGCGACTACTTCAAGTTGAAGAATATCCAAATCGGCTATACGTTGCCGCAACGGATTTCCAGCAAGTTCTTTGTTAATAAACTCCGTGCTTTCGTGTCGATGGACAATATCCTGACGATTACCAGTTATCCGGGACTCGATCCGGAAATAGGAACTGCCATCGGTTATCCGTTGATGCGTCAGATCTCTTTTGGCGGACAGATTACCTTTTAATGATGTAGAACTAAAAAAACAGAATCTGATATGAAAAAGATATTAATGATTTTAACGATGGCGCTGGCGGCTACCTCCTGCATGGATATTCTCGATGTGGCTCCGGAAGACCAGATTGCAAGTGAAAACATGTGGACCACGGAGGAGCTTGCCGACAAGGGAATGGCAGGACTCTACTTCCCGTTCTATGCCACCCAACTCTCCTCTACCCAGCTTCGCCGTGCCGACGGACTGAACCGTCAGGGAATCGAAGCTATGAGCTTTGCAACCGATTATTATTCCAATAACTATCCGGTGGAACTGCTTTCGCTGGCTACCAAGCCTGCCAATGACTTTCAGGTGTGGTATGAATGGAAGTTCTGTTACACCATCATCCATGCGTGTAACGATGCGATTGCCAATCTGCATAAAGCGGATATGAGCGCTGATAAACTGGCGCGTTACCAATGCGAAGCCCGCTTCCTTCGTGCCTGGGCGTACAATCGTCTGAATATGCTTTATCAGGGCGTCCCCGTTTATCTGGAACCCATCAATAACGAAGACTGTACCCGTGGTCAATCTTCGGTAGATGAGGTATGGCAAGTCATTCTGGATGATTTGACGTATTGCATCAACAATCCCGACTTCCCCAATAACACGCTGAATGAAAACTACGGCCGTCCCTCTAAAGGAGCCGCTTATGCCCTGCGTGGTATGGTATATATGTGGAAGAAGCAATACAAGGAAGCAGGCAACGATTTCAAAGAAGTGGAAGCGTGCGGTTATGGCTTGTGGACAGGCGAATATGCCGACTTCTTCAAATATGAAAACGAAAAGGATAAAGAAATGATCTTCTCGCTCCAGTTCAGCGAAGAAACCGGTTATTGTGATAACATTCAGCAAATGACCGGTGCCCGCGATACGTATGATGGCTGGACGGAAATAAAACCTTCCGCAGACTTTGTGGACTACTATAAGAACGCCGACGGATCGGACTTCAAATGGTCGGAAGTAGACGGCCTGGAAGACTGGGACTTGCTGACTCCGCAACAGCGTGAAATCTTTTTCTGCCGTGACGGATTGGAATCTATGTCCTCACAAAAAAATGCCCTTATCAAACGGGTTGGCGAAGATATTTATCAGAAATATTACCTGAACAGCGGTAATGAAGCCCGTATTAAAAAGGCGTATGACAGTCGTGACCCGCGTCTGCAACAGACCGTCGTCACTCCTTATGTGCCGGTGGACTGTTACAAGCCTAATTATGCAGGAGATGCCAACCAGATCGGTAAACAACTCCGTTGGCCGTTGAAGGAACAGGGCACGAATGGTGGAGACTTCTGGCTCGATAAACGTACTTCTGCTTTCTACTGCTATCGCAAGTACAATGAGTTTGAGAAAGGCCGTTTGATTAGCCGGAGCCGTTGCCATACCGACTGGCCGTTGATTCGCTATACTGATGTATTGTTGCAGTATGCCGAAGCATTGGCGCAGACCGATCAGATGGGAGAAGCCATCCGCCTGGTGAATAAAGTACGTACCCGTGCCCACATGCCTGCACTGACAGAGGGTGGAAGCGGTCCGTGCGCAGTGAACGGAAAAGAAGACATGCTCGAAAGGATACGTTACGAACGTCGCGTGGAATTCTGCCTGGAAGGAATCAACTTCTTCGATGAAGTACGTTGGGGAACCTACAAAGAAACCAAATTCCAGGGGAAAGACATCAATGGCGGCAAATCCTGGTGGGGCGAACTGGCAGAGTATAACTGGTATTACACCGATTACATGTGGCCGTGGACTGCTCCTATCGTTGAAACGCAAAAGAACCCGAACCTGACTAAACGAAGCGGTTGGGCGTATTAATTATAAAGATTTGAATAAGGATGAAGAAAATACTTTTACTATTACTCATTTTTGTATCCGGTTACACGGGTGTAGTTGCGCAACAGTTTGATTATGGCAAGATAGCGCCTCATCCCCGGTTGTTATTGCCGGCGGGAGGAGAAGAAGCCATCAGGAAAGCCATTGCGGAGTATCCCCCGTTGGCCACTGTTCACCAGCGGATCATGGAACTTTGCGACCGGACACTTACGGAACCACCTGTGGAACGTATCAAAGAAGGCAAACGCCTGCTGGCGATTTCGCGCATCGCGCTGAAGCGTATCTACTACCTGTCCTACGCTTACCGTATGACGGGAGAACGGAAATACGCTCTCCGTGCGGAACAGGAGATGCTGGCCGTCAGTCGTTTCACCGACTGGAACCCCACTCATTTCCTGGATGTGGGTGAGATGGTAATGGCATTGGCTATCGGTTATGACTGGCTGTATGACTCTTTACAGCCCGACACCCGCCGGGTAGTGCGCGAAGCAATTATCGCGAAAGGCTTCGACGCGGCAAAGAACACCCGTCATGCCTGGTTCTATACAGCCAAGAATAACTGGAATTCCGTATGTAATAGTGGATTGGCGTATGGTGCGCTGGCTCTTTTTGAAGAGATTCCGGAAGTATCGAAAGGCATCATTGAGAAATGCATGGAGACAAATCCGAAAGCGATGGTAGGTTATGGTCCCGACGGAGGTTATCCCGAAGGGTTCGGATATTGGGGGTACGGGACAAGTTTTCAGGTAATGCTCATTGCTGCGCTCGAAAGTGCTTTCGGCACAGACAATGGGCTCTCCCAAGCCCCCGGCTTCATGGAGTCTGCCCGTTTCATGCAGTATATGACGGCTCCGGGCGGAGATTGTTTCTGTTTCTCGGACTCTCCGGTAGAGGCGGAGTGCAACATGATGATGTTTTGGTTTGCAGGCAAAGCGAAAGACCTTTCCCTGTTGTGGATCGAACGTCAGTATCTCGACCGGCCGGATATGCCGTTTGCCGAAGACCGTTTACTGCCCAGCCTGATGGTGTTCTGTTCGCAGCTCGATTTGAAGCATATCGGCAAGCCGAAGAAAAACTTTTGGTTCAGTCGAGGAGATACGCCTGTGTTTATCTACCGTGGCGGATGGGACAGCAAGGAAGATACCTATCTGGGAGTGAAAGGCGGTTCGCCTTCTACCTCTCATGCCCACATGGATGCCGGTTCGTTTATCTTTGAGAGAGACGGAGTGCGTTGGGCGATGGACTTGGGTATGCAGAGTTACATCACGCTCGAAAGTAAGGGAGTAGACCTGTGGAATATGTCGCAGAACGGACAACGTTGGGAAGTATTCCGACTAAGCAATATCGCTCACAACACCCTGACGATTAACGGCGAACGCCATTTGGTAAAGAGTAATGCTCCGATCACCCGTACTTTCGAGTCGAAGAAACAGAAGGGGGCGGAAGTAGACCTGTCGAGTGTGTTTGCCAACAGCGTAAAGAAAGCTGTCCGCACCGTGATATTGGATCGGAAAGACCACCTGGAAGTAACCGACCGGTTGCAGACGGGAGACAAAGAAGCTGCCGTATCCTGGATCATGGTCACTCCGGCAGAAGCCAAAATTACAGGCAAGAACCGGATGGAATTAACCAAAGACGGACAACGGATGCTATTGACGGTAGATGCCGATACGGAAGTAGAAATGAAAACCTGGTCGAACGTGCCCCCGCATGAATATGATTTCCGCAATCCGGGAACCATCCGCGTGGGCTTTGAGACGGTGATTCCTGCCAATCGTGCCGTGCAACTGAAAGTACGACTTATTCCTTTGAAGTAGTAATACAAATAAATTCATTGAACCATGAAAACGATTCTTTTTAAAACAATCATCATAGCTTTCTTTGTAGGAACAGCCGTTAGTTGTTCCGATGAAGATGAGAACAGATTCCGTCCGGGATCTACCCATGAGAAACCGAATCCCACGGAGCCGGAGGGCGGATTGGATTATTCCAAACTGACCGCGGACAATCATCCCCGCCTGTTGATGAACGCCGAGGCCTTCACTGCGTTGAAAGCCAAAGTGGATGCTAATTCGAGTGCCAATCTGACCTTGCTCCATAATACCATTATGGGGGTATGCAACAGCAAAGGGATGAACGCCACGGCACTGACTTATAAATTGGATGCCAGCAACAAACGTATTCTCGATGTATCCCGCGATGCGTTACTGCGTATTTTCACCTGTGCTTATGCCTACCGGATGACCGGCGATGCCAAATACCTGACTAAAGCGGAAACGGATATGAACGCTGTCTGCAACTTTCCCGACTGGAACTCGAAACGCCACTTTCTCGATGTGGGCGAAATGGCTACAGCTGTTGCATTCGGCTACGACTGGCTTTACAACGAACTAAGTGCAGCCACCCGTACGAAAGCGGCCAACGCACTGTTGAAGTTTGCCTTCCAACAGGCACAAGATAAGAACTGGAACCTCAACTTCTACGAAGCCACCAACAACTGGAACCAGGTTTGTAATGGCGGACTGGTTTGTGCGGCACTGGCTTCCTATGAAAACAATCCTTCCGAAGCAAAGGACATGATTGAAAAGGCGTTAGAATCCAACAAACCTGCATTGGAAGTGATGTATTCTCCCGACGGCAACTATCCGGAGGGCAGCGGTTACTGGTGTTACGGCACGCTCTATCAGGTATTGATGCTTGCCGCCCTCAACAGTACGCTTGGCACGGATAACGGGCTTTCCGATACACCGGGATTCTCCAAGACGGCAGAGTATATGCTGTATATGACAGGCCTGAACAGTAAGTTCTTTAATTATTCTGATTGTGCCCCCTCTTCTACCGCGGCATTGGCTTCGTGGTGGTTTGCCGATAAATACAGTAATCCGTCCTTATTATATAATGAGCTGAAAATGCTGAAGAACGGCGAATACGCTTCTTGTGCCGAAAACCGCCTGTTGCCGATGATTATGGCGTTTGCCAATAATCTGAATCTGGACGCAATCTCCGCTCCTTCCAATAAACTATGGAGTGGAAAAGGGGAAACGCCCGTGGTGATGGTACATACCGACTGGACATACACCGATACGGACAAATATCTCGGAATCAAAGGCGGCAAGGCAGGTTCGAGCCACGGACACATGGATGCCGGTTCGTTTGTATACGACGCGTATGGAGTACGCTGGTCGATGGATTTCGGTCTGCAAAGTTATACAACGCTCGAGTCGGTATTAGCCGGCTTAGGTGGTAATCTTTGGGATATGGGACAGAACTCGATGCGTTGGGATGTATTTCGTTTGAATAACTTGAATCATAGCACGATTTCAATTAATGACGCCCGTCACCGGGTAAATGGGGCGGCTACGCTGACTACTACTATCAATACCGCTACGGAATTGGGAGCCACTTTCGATCTGACAGAAGTTGTGTCCGATCAGGCTGCGTCCGCTACCCGTACCGTGAAAATCGTGAACGATAAAGATTTAGTGGTTATGGATGAGATCAAGGCGAGAACAGATAAATCCGCCAAAGTGCGCTGGTGTATGGTGACGCCTGCCGTTCCGACGGTGGAAAGTAACCGCATCGTACTAACGAACGGAAGCAAAGTGATGTATCTCACAGCCAGCGGAAGCGTGAAGCCTACCTACAAGCAATGGAGTACCACCAGTGAGAACTCTTATGACCAGGCTAATCCGGGTACCTATATGGTCGGCTTTGAAGCAACGGTCACCGCCAATCAGACCGCTACATTTACCACAACCCTGTCCCCTAAATAAAAAGAATGGAACGTATGAGAATCCTATTAATATCTATACTCGGACTTTTGACATTGGCCTCCTGCACGAAGCAGGAGCCGATGGAGGCATTGATTGACCGTGTATTTACCGTTGCGGAGCAACAATACACGGCTATGGACACCCGCTTGACAGAAAAGACACTTCCCCGCACGCTCTCTGCCGACGGTGAGTTTGTTTCCTCAAATATCTATTGGTGGTGCAGCGGCTTCTATCCCGGTTCCCTTTGGTATATCTACGAATATACCCGGAAGGACGCAGTGAAAACACTGGCCGAGAAGAACACGCTGAAACTCGACTCTATACAATACGTGACCAGGGACCACGATGTCGGTTTCCAGTTGAATTGCAGTTACGGCAATGCTTTCCGGCTGACAGGTAATGAGGCTTATAAACAAGTGCTCTATCAGGGCGCCAAATCTTTGTCAACCCGCTTCAATCCTGCTGCCGGTGTGATTCGTAGCTGGGACTTTGTGCGCAAAGGCTGTGACTGGAAGTTCCCGGTGATTATTGACAATATGATGAATCTTGAACTGCTGTTGTCCATGTCGAAAGCCTATGCCGACGACTCTTTGCAGAACATTGCCTGTACGCATGCCAATACCACTATCCAGCATCACTTCCGGGATGATTATTCCACGTATCATCTGGTGGATTATGACCCTGAAACAGGTGCAGTGCGCGGCAAGCAAACGGTGCAGGGCTTCTCGGACGATTCCTCCTGGAGCCGCGGACAAGCATGGGCCTTGTATAGCTATACGATGATGTTCCGCTTGACGGGGTATCAGAATTATCTGTTGCAAGCCGGGCATATCGCCGATATGCTGCTCCGCCGTTTGCCTGCCGACGGTATTCCTTACTGGGATTTCGACGCTCCGGTAGAAGAACAGACCTATCGGGATGCTTCCGCAGCGGCTATCATGGCCTCCGCCTTTATTGAGCTAAGCCGTTATATCCCCGGCACGGACGCCAAGGAATCTTATCTTGCCATGGCAGAAAAGCAACTCCGTACGCTTGCCTCGAAAGAGTATCTGGCAGAACCGGGTACGAACGAATGTTTCATCCTGAAGCACAGCGTGGGTGCACTTCCTGATAAAAGCGAAGTGGATGTCCCCCTGACGTATGCCGATTATTACTTTTTAGAAGCATTGCTGCGGTATAAGAATCTACAATAATAAAACTAATACAATATGATTATGAAGAACTTACATATAAATATGGCATTTATCTTCGTACTACTGCTGATAACTGCCTCCTGCTCGGACAAGGATGATTCGGCTCCGCGTGTCATTCCCACCATGAACCTGACAGTTTCGGAGATTGCGGACAATACGGCTCTGATTACTTCCGAGCAGCAAACAGGTACTACGTTCGGTGCGAAAGTCATTGAATTCTATCCGGTGGCCGACATTGGCTTTGATTATAACATTGAAGTGAAACTGGTGAAATTCGTAGAAGAGAACGGAGAACCCGTATCTCTGCCCTATACGCGCAAAATCACCGAAGGATTACGTCCGGGAGTGAATTACATCAGTGCGATTATCGCCTATAATGCCGAAGGGCGTGCCGTGTGTTCCGCTTTTCAGACCTGGAAAGCTTCAGGAACGGAAGGAGCATGGAGTGACGGCGGTTCTGCCGGTGATCTGGAAGAGAATGAATGGTAAAAATGGTGTAACTCAAAAGAATGAATGGTATGAAAAATAGATTATTTGCAATAGGTGCAATGATTCTCATGATGACAAGTTGCACGCAGGACGAACCTATTTCGTCCGATAACGGCAAAGAACCGGCAACGGCAGGTTCATGTCTGACGTTGGTTGGACTCTCGTCTCCGCAGACACGTGTTTCTATCGGTGACAAAACAGGGGATGTTTATCCGGTGCTTTGGAGCGAAGGGGATGCCTTGGGTGTTTTCTCTCGTACGGCAGGGACCGACATCAATAATGTGCAGTCTTTATTGAGTGATGAGTCGATCGGGCAGAACTCCGGCGTCTTTACTTCGGACGACGTGAAGATGGCGGAAGAAGGATCTACGGAACTTCTTATTTACTATCCTTACCGGGCAAGTACGGAACTGGCCGAAAATGGCAACAAGATAACTTCTACCCTGTCTGTTGAGCAGGAACAAAGCCGTCCCGGCGATAGCCATCATATTGGAAAGTATGGTTTTGCGTTTGCCAAGGCTACGGTCAGCAGTCCGGATATGCTTGCTAAATTTACGTTGAACCATGCGATGGCGTATGTGAAGTTCAGCATCTCATCCCAGGAGCTTTCTACGTACAAGCTAAAGAGTGTTTCTTTATATGACAAGGAGACAAAAACTCCTCTTTCCGGTGTATTCACAGCAGATTTGGATACGGACGAACTGACCTACGGTACGGATGTGAAACCGTATGCCACTGTTTCACTGACTACTCCCGAACTGCTCGCTTCCGCACAGGATATATACCTGACTACATATCCTGCCGATTTAAGTGGCAAAGAAGTGTACATTGTCATCACTCTGGAGAATGACCAGCAGACTGTTACCATTCCTATTCTCAAAGAAGGAAAGCAACTGAAAGCCAATGCTGTCAATACGATTGCTGTCAACAACCTGAAACTTTCGGATAACTCCTGCGAATGGTATGAGCCGGTAGAGACACGTTTATTGGCAGGAGGATGGGCTTATGGCGAGTCCAACTGTCTGTTGACGAATATTTCAACAGAAGGTGTGGATAATGTGATAAATGTGAAAGCCCGTGGTAATTTCATGGAAGTGGAAGAACCCAAGTATGCCAAGACTATACTTAATTGCGATTTGGGTAATGCGAATAAAATGGTTCGGGTAAACGGCTCTGCTACAGATATTACTCCTGTGAATGGTGATTATACGATTACGGTAACAGGGATTCAAACATACGCCGGACTACCTGGCGGTTGCGGCCAGGTGGCTATCTATGGAGCGGATCAGACTACCGTCATCTGGAGTTTTATTATCTGGATGACCCCTACTCCGGCAGAACACCCTTATGGTAATACGGGATATGTAGTGTTGGATCGTAATCTGGGTACTTATATGACGTGTGAAGGAGACAACTGGAAGCAAAACGGTGTTTACTTCCAATGGGGACGTCCTACGCCGGTCGGCTGGTCGGGAACCGTGGGTACTAATATACCTACCGAAGCCACCAACGTCCGCTTCTCTATAGAAAATCCCCGTGCGTTGCTTTATACCAATAATGTGGATAATACAAAATCCGACTGGTATCTGGGTGCATGGACCGGTGCACGTACCGATCGTAAAGATGACTTCTGGGGTAACCCGAATGAATCGAGCACTTATCTCAATCCTTCTGACGGTCATAAATCTATTTATGATCCTTGTCCGAAAGGTTACCGGGTTGTGTCTCCCCGAGTATTGGATGAGATAGAGCAGAAAGGAGAATTTGTGAAACAGAGCGCAACTGCGGTATTTAAATATTGCTATGACGGTACGAATTACGCATATTGGCCGTTGGCAGGTTGTAAGTGGGGTTCCAACGGCGGTAATAATGGCAACAATACAGGATTGGATACCGCTAAGGGTGCCGCTTGCTATTGGTCTAACTCATCGGCTAGCAGTTATGGAAATGACAAGGATCAGGGAGCTACTTCTCTGTATTATAAAGTCTCCGATAAGACCTGGACACATTCCTCCGGTCGTTCCCATGCATTCTCCGTGCGTTGTATGAAAGATACCGAGAATCGTTGATTCTCTTCATGGATTCTCTTCATTGAGAATATGAAATAGAATTCCCCGTTATATGAAAGTTTCTGCCTGTCTCCGGATACAAGGTACTTTCATATAACGGGGAATCTGTTCTGTTTTTAAGATATTCACGAAAAAAGGAAAGAAAGAAAAGGGCCAAACAGAAAATAAACTGCATGAACAATTGCAAGAATATGCATTATCTCTCTTTATCTTGTATTTATTTCCTTGAAATATGCACGATATGGTGTAACTAAACCATCCGTTTGCCGTAATCAAACCCTCCGTTTGGTTTAAACAAACCGTCCGTTTGCTATAATCAAACCATCGGTTTCTTTTAAAGGAAGCTAAACTTGGTTTTTGAAGAGGATATATTGAGCTGGTTTGTCTTTTTCTACTGCCTATTTATAAATAGCAATCTGATATATCCTTTGTGATATGATAGCTATTTATGCTTTTGATTAACTGCTTTTATTGTAACTTGTTTGCTAATAATGCCTATTTTGTGTTATTTGCGAAATCTGTAACTCTAAATGGAGGGCGTTTTTCATGAAGTGCAAGGAAGGGCTCGAAATATAAAGAGCAGGATAGGTAAAATATACAATTCTTCATGTTGGCACTTCTTTCAGCAATCAATGTCTTTCCTTTATAAGCATGTATCTCTTTTAAATCACCATATATGGTGAAAAGCATGATAGTATGCTTTAATACTATGCTATTTATGTGCAAATTCACTGTATATGGTGAATTTACTTGTTTTTATACTAAAAAGATTCTATCTTTGTGAGAAAGTTTCTATATATGGTGAATTATGGATTTAATAGAGATAGGAAAACATATTCGCGAAAGGCGTAAGGAGTTGGGGTTGGATCAGTCTACGTTGGCCACTCTTGCAGGAATAGGGATTAACGCTTTGGTCCGCTTGGAACGTGGAAGTGGTAATCCCCGCTTCGATGTTCTTTTTAATGTCCTGAAAACTTTAGGACTTAGTATTCATATTCAATAATAGACACACATATGAGTCGATCTGCCAAAGTCTATATAAAAGGTGTTTATGCCGGTCTGTTAACAGAAATAGATCGTGAACACTATTCATTCTGTTATGATACGGACTATTATAATAATCCACAACTCCCAGCTGTCTCACTGACCATGCCCAAGACACAGCAGGAATATACTTCTTCCTATCTTTTCCCTGTCTTTTTTAATATGACATCTGAAGGGGATAATCGGATTATTCAAGCTAGAAACCTGCATATTGATGAAGAGGATGATTTTGGTATTCTTCTGGCTACTGCCCATACAGATACAATCGGAGCAATAACAATTAAAAAAATGTGATAATGGGAACTGATATTCATATTTGTCCCTCACTTTTACGGGAGACTGGTGGAGAAAGCGGATATTCACCCAAAGCCTTGAAGCAGCTTTCTGATGGGAAAAATATATCTTGTGAATTACCTTACAGGCATTTTGACGATAATGTCGGTATTGATCTCTTCAATAACAATAGCAAACGCATATCCGTTTCTGGAGTCCAGATTAAGTATTCTTTAGTTGCCGATGACGGGATATTGCGATTGACCAAAGAGGGAGAACAGGGCGAATTCATATTAAAGCCTGTTCCCAATAATCTCCGTAACAAGGAGTTTTGTCCTGCTAACGAACATTTGACAATGCAGATAGCTGCGCAAGTATATGGGATTCCGACAGCTCCTAATGGATTATGCTTTTTTCAGGACGGAACCCCTGCTTATTTTGTACGACGTTTTGATTTGTCGGAGAAAGGAAAGTTACAAAAGGAGGATTTTGCTTCTTTAGCCGGGCTTACCAGGAAAAATGGAGGTTCCGATTATAAATATGACAATCTGGCCTATGAAGAGTTTGCAAGAATTATAGATAAATACAGCTCTGTCCCCCAAGTGGATAAATTGCGTTTTTTTGAACTTATCTTGTTCAACTTTGTCTATTCTAACGGCGATGCCCATTTAAAGAACTTTTCTTTATTGGAAGAGAAGAAAGGAAGATTCCGCCTATCTCCTGCTTACGATTTATTGAATACTCATCTCCATATAAACGATGGTATCTTTGCCATGAGCAAAGGTTTGTTTGTTAATCCTGAACCGGATTATTTCGGTGGTGCATCAGCGGTTACTGGGAAGACTTTTTATCACTTTGGCTTAAAAATAGGTCTACCCGAGCGTTTGGTAAACTCTTGTCTCGAAAAATATAGTAAGATATATGAATTGACTGATCAACTGATTGAACATTCTTTTCTCTCTAAAGAATTGAAAAAGCAATATAGACTTATGTATAAGTCAAGAGTCGGGAGCTATCTTAGTGTTATTGAGTAATAATGTGCACATTATTACTCTTTTTTTATATTAAGATGAACAAGATCCCCAAAAAGATTTGTCTAACATAAGAATCTGTTCTTTTTGTCATTCTTCTTTTCTGTTCCGATAATTGGCCGGTGATGTTCCCAAATGCGCTTTTACGTATTTCCCGAAAAAGGACTGATTGGGGAAGTTGAACTCTTCCGCAATTTCCTTGATAGACTTTTCCGAACGTTTTAATCGGTATTTGATATGCTCCACGGTAGTTTCGTTAATCAAATCCAACGGAGTCCTGCCACATGCCTGCTTGATGACTTTCGAGAAATGCTTCGGAGTATAACAAAGCTCGTTGGCAAAATAACTCACCGAACGGTGCATACCCTTGTCCTTCGATAACAGTTCCATGAACTTCCGCAAAATGTAATTCACCTGTTTGATGCCTTCTTTCGAACCTTCCATGTTGCCGGAAGCTTCGATTTCCTTATGAAGCTGCCCCATCATTTCGCAAAAGATAGCGGAGAAGAGATGTTGTATCACTTCTTTGTGGTAGCGATGAGGTTCATCGTTTATCTTGGCTATAATTAAATCCCGATAGAATCCGAAGACTGTTTGATCCTCCCCGTTGTCAACCGACTTCACCGGATTGTTGTGGATATGAATGGCAGTATTCCACGTTTCCTTTTCCATTTTAATAATACGTTGCAGGAAACGGGTAGAGAATCCGGCAAGCCTGACTTTATATTTAGGACTAAGCATCGTATGGCTGATAATCGTGTTGGGCAGACCGAGCAGCAGCTCGCCCGCCTGCAACTTGTAGGTCCGGTAGTTGACGTCCAGCTGGATACACCCTTCTATACAAACCGCGATGAGAAAACAATTCAGTTTGATTGTATCATTACTATAAGGAGTCCCCTCCAGACTGTTGACTATCGCAAAGTCATCATCGATATAATCAAGGACGTGCTGACTGTCCTTAAAATCCTCTATATCCACCGTAATAATGTTCTCTTTTTCCATGTTCTTTCCTTTTTTACTTTTTGCAAAGTTGGCGAATAATCGGGAAAACAGAATGTCCCATACTTCTTCAGATTTGTTTGATATGTCGTTTATTGCCAAATAGTTAGCTATAATAAACGTAAATGGCGAAAATAGGACATTTATGGAGGGAAATTGGTCACTCTTGCCTTGTTCTTTTCTCCTACTTTTGTCCAGGATTTAACAAAAGACCAAAAGAGAAAGTATGATTACAGTAAGCAAAAAATGGATACGGCTGATAGGGATTGTCGGTTGTACAGTGTGGATGGCATCTTGCAAGCAAGCATCGGATGCGGGAGTGAAATCTTCTTCTTATGCAGTAATGCAGATAGAAGCGGTGGATAAGGAATTTTCTTCTTCCTATTCGGCGAGCATACGTGGGCGGCAGGATATTGATATCTATCCGCAGGTGTCGGGAACGATTGAGAAACTCTGTGTGACCGAAGGACAGAAAGTGCGCCGCGGGCAATCGCTTTTCATTATCGACCAAGTGCCTTACAAGGCCGCACTGAAAACCGCCACTGCCAATGTGGAAGCAGCACGTGCCGCACTGGGTACTGCCGAACTGACCTACAAGAGCAACAAAGAACTGTATGCACAGAAAGTAGTTTCGGAATTCAGCCTGAAAACGGCCGAGAATTCTTATCTCACCGCCAAAGCTCAACTGTCGCAGGCCGAAGCACAAGAGATCAGTGCCCGCAACAATCTCTCTTATACCGAGGTGAAAAGTCCCAGTGACGGAGTCGTAGGTGCGTTGCCTTATCGTGCAGGCGCATTGGTAAGTGCCAATATGCCCTATCCGCTTACTACGGTCAGCGACAACTCGGATATGTATGTCTATTTCTCCATGACCGAGAATCAGTTGCTTGCCCTCACCCGCCAGTATGGCGACATGGACGAAGCGTTGAAGAACATGCCGGAAGTGGAATTACGCCTGAATGATAATTCGGTTTATAATAAGAAAGGTGTCATCGAATCCATCAGCGGCGTCATCGATCGGCAAACGGGTACTGTGGTGGCGCGCGTGGTGTTCCCCAACGAATCGCGGTTGCTTCATAGCGGAGCATCGGGCACGGTGGTAGTGCCGAGCATTTATAAAGACTGTATTGCTATTCCGCAGACGGCCACCGTGCGGATGCAGGATAAGACGATTGTATATAAGGTAGTGGACGGGAAGGCTGTATCTACCCTGATAACAGTGGCCGCAAACAATGACGGACGCGAATATGTGGTGCTGGACGGACTGAAAGCAGGTGATGAAATTGTATCGGAAGGCGCCGGACTGGTGCGCGAAGGCATGCAAGTTAAATAAGAAGGAGACTGATTATGAAAGGAAATATATTTATAAAACGGCCGGTGATGGCTATCTCCATCTCCGTACTGATTCTGGCTATAGGGCTTATTTCGCTCTTCACGCTGCCGGTGGAGCAATATCCTGACATTGCGCCTCCAACGGTATACGTAACTGCCAGTTATACAGGCGCCGATGCCGAGGCAGTGATGAACAGTGTCATCATGCCACTGGAGGAGAGTATTAACGGTGTGGAAGACATGATGTACATCAGTTCCAGTGCTTCCAATGCAGGTTTGGCCATTATACAGGTTTATTTCAAGCAGGGCACGGACCCCGATATGGCGGCAGTCAACGTGCAGAACCGTGTGGCGAAAGCACAGGGATTGCTTCCGGCTGAAGTAACGAAAGTCGGCGTCAGCACGATGAAGCGGCAGACCAGCTTCTTGCAGATTGGTGCTTTGGTCTGCACGGACGGTCGATACGATCAGACGTTCCTCGCCAATTATCTGGACATCAACGTTATTCCCCAGATTAAACGTATTGAAGGAGTGGGAGACGTGATGGAGCTGGGTGATACATACAGTATGCGTATCTGGCTGAAACCGGAACGGATGGCACAATACGGACTGGTTCCGTCGGACATTACCGCCATATTGGGTGAGCAGAACATTGAAGCTCCTACCGGTTCATTGGGCGAAAGCTCGAAGAATGTTTTCCAGTTTACGATGAAATATCGCGGACGCCTCAAAAGCGTGGAAGAATTCCGGAACACGGTTGTCCGTTCGCGGGAAGACGGTTCGATACTTCGCCTGCAAGATGTGGCAGAGGTGGAACTGGGTACGATGACGTATAGTTTCCGCAGTGAGATGGACAGTCAGCCTGCCGTTCTTTATATGATATTCCAGACAGCTGGTTCCAATGCCACCGCTGTCAACAAAGAAATCACTACGCAGATAGAGCGAATGGAGAAGAATCTGCCGGAAGGAACGGAGTTCGTCACGATGATGAGTTCCAATGACTTCCTTTTCGCTTCCATACACAATGTGGTGGAGACGCTGATTATTGCCATCATTCTGGTCATCCTCGTGGTCTATTTCTTCTTGCAGGATTTGAAGAGTACGCTGATCCCCTCCATCTCTATCATTGTGTCGTTGGTGGGTACGTTTGCCTGTCTGGTGGCTGCGGGTTTCAGTCTGAACATCCTGACACTGTTTGCGCTGGTGCTTGCCATCGGTACGGTGGTGGATGATGCCATTGTGGTGGTGGAGGCCGTGCAATCCAAGTTCGATGCCGGATATAAGTCTGCCTATCTTGCCACGAAAGACGCAATGGGCGACGTGACGATGGCTATTGTCTCCTGTACCTGTGTATTTATGGCTGTGTTTATTCCTGTAACCTTCATGGGAGGTACTTCGGGCGTGTTCTATACACAGTTCGGTATCACGATGGCAACTGCCGTAGGTATTTCGATGATTTCGGCTTTGACGCTCTGTCCCGCTTTGTGCGCCATCATGATGCGTCCGTCGGACGGAACCAAGAGTGCCAAGAGCATCAACGGACGGGTACGTGCAGCTTACAATGCTTCGTTCAATGCCGTATTGGGTAAATATAAGAGAGGTGTGATGTTCTTCATCCGCCATCGCTGGATGGTGTGGACTTCACTGGCTGTTGCCGTTGCTTTGCTGGTTTACCTGATGAGTACCACTAAAACGGGACTTGTGCCGCAGGAAGACCAAGGTGTCATTATGGTGAATGTCAGCATTTCACCGGGAAGCACGCTCGAAGAAACCACGAAAGTGATGGACCGCCTGGAAAATATCCTGAAAGATACGCCCGAAATAGAACACTACGCCCGCGTAGCAGGATATGGACTGATATCCGGTCAGGGAACTTCGTACGGTACGATCATTATCCGCCTGAAAGACTGGAGCGAACGAAAGGGCAAGGAGCATAGCTCGGATGCTGTGGTGTCCCGCCTCAACGGACAATTCCAGGCGATAAAGGAAGCGCAGGTATTCAGCTTCCAGCCTGCCATGATTCCGGGTTACGGTATGGGTAACTCCCTCGAACTGAACCTTCAGGACATGACGGGTGGAGAATTGGCTACGTTCTATGAAGCGGCTATACAGTTCCTTGGTGCTCTGAACGAGCGTCCGGAGGTAGCGATGGCTTATACATCGTATGCTATCAACTTCCCGCAGATATCGGTGGAAGTGGATGCTGCCAAATGTAAGCGTGCAGGAATTTCGCCGAGTGCGGTGCTCGATGCGGTGGGCAGTTATTGTGGTGGCGCGTATATCTCCAACTATAACCAGTATGGTAAAGTATATCGTGTGATGATGCAGGCTTCGCCTGAATACCGCCTCGACGAGCAGGCGCTGAATAATATGTTTGTACGCAATGGTACGCAGATGGCTCCGGTGAGCCAGTTCGTGACGCTGAAGCAAGTGCTGGGACCGGAAACGGCCAACCGTTTCAATCTTTACAGCACCATCACCGCCAATGTGAATCCTGCCGACGGTTACTCCTCCGGCGAGGTGCAGAAAGTGATTGAAGAAGTGGCTGCACAGTCTTTGCCGGCAGGCTACGGATATGAATATGGTGGTATGGCACGCGAAGAAGCAAGTAGCGGTGGTGCGCAGACGGTTTTCATTTACGCCATCTGTATCTTCCTTATCTATCTGATTCTGGCCTGTCTTTACGAAAGTTTCCTCATACCGTTTGCCGTTATCTTCTCCGTGCCGTTCGGACTGATGGGGTCGTTCCTTTTCGCCAAAATACTCGGGTTGGAGAATAATATCTATCTGCAGACGGGTGTGATTATGTTGATCGGTTTGCTGGCTAAGACGGCCATTCTGATTACGGAGTACGCCATAGAACGTCGCCGCAAGGGAATGGGTATCGTGGAGTCTGCCTACTCTGCCGCACAAGTCCGCTTGCGTCCTATCCTGATGACGGTGTTGACAATGATCTTCGGTATGCTTCCGCTGATGTTTTCCTCCGGTGCAGGTGCCAATGGCAACAGTTCGTTGGGTACGGGTGTTGTGGGCGGTATGGCTGTCGGGACACTGGCATTGCTCTTTGTCGTTCCGGTTTTCTACATCATCTTTGAGTTTTTGCAGGAGAAAATCCGTAAACCGATGGAAGAGGAACCAGATGTGCAGGTGCTTTTAGAGAAAGAAAAGAGTGAAGTTGAACGCGAACGTAAATAAATGAAAGAAAGAATGAAGAAGAATATCATCACATTAGTTGCCATCAGTCTGTCGTTGAGCGGTTGTGGCATCTATACCAAATACGAACCCGCCACTGTCGTTCCCGACGATCTTTACGGCGGGGAAGTGGTGACCGAAGACACTGCCGGTCTGGGTAATATGGACTGGCGGGAACTCTTCACCGACCCTTATCTGCAATCCCTCATTGAAGTGGGATTGCAGACCAATACCGACTATCAGTCTGCCCAGCTCCGTGTGGAAGAAGCACAGGCCGTACTGATGTCCGCCAAACTTGCTTTTCTGCCCGCTTTTGCGCTTGCTCCGCAGGGAACAGTGAGCAGTTTCGATACGCAGAAGGCTACGCAGACTTATTCGTTGCCCGTTACTGCCAGTTGGGAGTTGGACGTTTTCGGGCGTATGCGCAATGCCAAAAAACAGGCGAAAGCACTTTATGCTCAAAGCGAGGATTATCGTCAGGCTGTCCGTACCCAGTTGATAACAGGCATAGCCAATACTTACTATACCCTGCTGATGCTGGATGAGCAACTCGACCTTTCCCGTCAGACGGAGACGGCATGGAAAGAAACCGTGGCCTCCACCCGCGCTCTGATGAATGCCGGACTGGCGAACGAATCCGCTGTGTCGCAGATGGAGGCGGCCTATTATCAGGTGCAGGGTTCGGTTCTCGATTTGCAGCAGCAGATCAATCAGGTGGAGAACAGTCTTGCCTTATTATTGGCGGAGACGCCACGCAACTATGAGCGTGGTGTATTGGCAAAGCAACAGTTTCCTGCCGACTTCTCGATAGGGATTCCTGTACGGATGCTTTCTTCCCGTCCGGATGTCCGCTCGGCAGAGCGGACGCTGGAAGCGGCGTTCTATGGCACCAATGCGGCACGTTCGGCTTTCTATCCTTCCATCACTTTGAGCGGGAGTGCCGGATGGACAAACTCCGCCGGGGCGATGATTATCAATCCGGGCAAGTTTCTCGCGTCGGCGGTAGGTTCGCTTACGCAGCCGCTCTTTAACAGAGGACAGGTGGTGGCACAATACCGCATTGCCCGTGCGCAACAGGAAGAAGCGGCTCTCGGTTTTCAGCAAACGTTGCTCAATGCCGGTAGTGAGGTGAATGATGCGTTGATTGCCTATCAAACCAGTCAGGGAAAAAGAATCTTGCTGGATAAACAGATCACTTCCCTGCAAACGGCTCTGCGAAGCACTACTCTGTTGATGGAGCATGGTAATACAACCTATCTGGAAGTGCTTACCTCCCGGCAGTCGTTGCTTAGTGCGCAACTCTCGCAGACGGCCAATCATTTTACTGAAATACAAAGTTTAATTAACCTATACCGTGCTTTAGGAGGAGGTCAGGAATAAACTGTATCATACTCTCTGTTTTCTAATTTAATGAAAGAAGGGCTGCCGGAGAAGTGATTCTGTGGCAGCCCGTTTGTTAATCGGTCAATATCGGTCAATATGCGGCGAATTGGCTTGCAGCCGGAAACTTCAGCCAGCATAAAGAATAATGATGGTATTATTTACCAGCCAGACCTTTCTTTTTTCTTTCTTTATATTGACTGGGTGTTTCCCCGGTATATTGCTTGAAAGCCGTACTGAAATAACTTGGAGTGGTAAACCCGGTTTTCTCTGCAATTTCAGAGAAGGGCATATCCGTGCCGGATATCAATGTAATAGCTTTTTCTATACGGAGCTTACTGATATACTCGTTCGCTCCCATGCCTGTAAGTGCTTTCAGTTTGTTATAAAGCGAAGAACGGCCCAATCCTACTTCCTGGCAAATAAACTGAATGCCCAGATTGGAATTTTCTATATTTTCCTGGATGATACTATTCAGTTTAATCAGGAATGTTTCGTCTGTCAGGCTGATGGTGCTTTCTTCCGGTGTGGGGATTAATCCTGCATTCAGATACCTTTTCTTGGTATATTCCCGGTTTTTCAACCGGTTGCGGATAAGTTCCATTAGCATTTCCACTTCGAAAGGTTTGCTTAAATAGCCGTCCGCTCCATTCTTATAACCGCTTATTTGGCTTTGCCTGTCATCTCTGGCAGTTAGCAGAATGACTGGGATGTGACTGATATTGATATCCTCTTTAATCGTTTTACAAAGTTTATACCCGTTCATCCGAGGCATCATCACGTCACTGACTATAATATCAGGGACATGGCTTCTGACCAGTTGAAGGGCTTCCACCCCGTCTCCGGCGATAATTATCCGTTTGAAGTATCCTTCGAACGTTCTTTTCAGAAAGTCTGTCATATCCGGATTGTCATCCACTACGAGAATAGTGTATGGAGTGGTGTCGAATACCTCTTTCGCGGACGGCTGCCCGCTGTTATCATCCATCATCAACTCGTTCAGATAAGCTTTTGGCTCGCAGATGATTTCTTCCGGTTCCTGCCTCAACGGCAACTCAAAGAAAAAGCTGGCTCCGGTTTCTTCATTATCCTGTGCGCCGATAGAGCCGCCGTGCAGTTCCACCAGAATCTTGGAGTAAGACAAGCCGATTCCTGTTCCGCTCTGTTCTCCCGTTCCCTGGTAGAAGCGGGTAAAGAGCTTGTGCGTATCCACTTGCTTTAGTCCACATCCCTGGTCGATGACGGAGATACGCACCCGGTTTTCTTCGGGCAGCAGTTCCGAAGCAATCGTTATTTCCGTGTCCTGCGGACTGTGTTTCAAAGCATTGATAAGCAGGTTACTTAGGATAATCTCGCATTTGTCCTTATCGAAACTGACTTTCTCTATCCGTGGGTCGAGCTGATAGCGGATATGCACATTCTTTGCTTCCCCCTCACTGATAAAATCCTGCGAAATGTGTTCAATCCATTGATTGAGCGGATGAGGCTGAATTTGCAGTTTACTCTCCCCTACTTCCATTTTCCGCACGTCGAGCACCATATTAATCAAGTTCTTCATCCGTTGTGCCTGCCGGTAGATGGCTTTTAACGGCAGATATTGGCTGTCTCCGGAAGAGAGCGACTTCAAAATCTGATTGAGTGGCGCATGAATCAGCGTCAGCGGAGTCCGTAGTTCGTGGCTGATATTGATAAGAAAACGTACCTTTTCCTCGTACATCTGTTTCTCATGCTCTTTCATCGCCCATTTCAGTTTTTCCTGATTACGTTTCAATGTTCTGCGGAAAGTTTCGATGATTATGGTGGCAATGAGAATGGTGCAACCGAGAATGAACCACCACGTGCGATACCATGGCGGAAGTACGGTTAGTTCTAGTATTTTTTGGTTGGGAATCCAGCTGCCGTCTTTCGCTGTGCATGAAGCCATAATTTTGTAATTGCCCGGTGGTAACGACCGGATTACCAATTCCGGCTGGTACGATTCGATATACTGGTCGTTCAGCCCCTCTATCCGATAGCGGTAGACTTTCTTACGGAAGATATCCTCTTCTTTCGACATGATTCGGATGATGATATTGCTGTCCCATGGGACAGAGATTGCTGCCGGATGACTATATAGCTTGTTCTGTGCAGGCTCACCATTGATGATAATATCCAACAGTTGCAGTTCCGGCATTTCCGATGTATTCAGCAGCAGCTGGCCGTCAATGCGCAGCATACCCTTTACACCGCCGATATAGACATCCCCCTCATTGTTTACCAACCGGGCGTTGGGCAGATATTCGTTTTGGATAGCTCCGTTCGACTCTCCGAAGAGAACGAACTTCTGTTCCTGTATAAGCCAGGCGAAAAGCAGATTATCCGCACCTATCCATACTTTGCCCCTCTGGTCGCATTGCACCATGTTGACTTCGGTAAACAGGTTGGTAAGGATGTGCGTCTGCTTTTGGGAAACGGGGTTGTAGTGGATAAGGCCGAAATTGCTTCCTATCCAGAAATCGCCGTGCTCGTCGTGTGATGCCGAACTGATTACGGTATCCTGATAACATTCGAAGGTTGTTTGCAGCAAGGAATCCCCGTCATGCAGTTCGTAGATATGTTTGAAATCGTTGATGTAAGTCCGGTTGTTCTCGTGCTTGAAGGGGACGAGCGTACCGACAATACTTTTCCCTTCTTCTCCGGTGACCTTGTCGAATTTCTTTTCTTTCAGGTGATACTGGTAGACATGGTCGCCCAGTAATAACACGGTGTTGGGGGTGTTCTGATATAAGTTGACCGATTTTCCCCGGTTGCAAAGTTGTGTCGTAGTTTCTTTGTCGACAATGGTAAAAGGCTGTTTCTCCCCGGTTGCGGGGTTGAATATGAATACTCCTTTGGAGAAAAGGGAAATCAGTAGTTTTCCGGGAGTGAATCCGCTGATAAACGCTATTTTATCGTTCCAGGTAGAAAGATAATGGGTGAATTTCTCGGTACGCGGGTTAAAGAGGTTGATACCGCCGCCGTCCGTACCAATCCAGATACTGTCGGTCGATTGGCGGTAAAGGCTTCGCACGGTGCTGTTGCTTAGTCCGCGGTCGTTGCCGGGGACTACGTCGGTGTAGGTTTTCATGAACACTTCCCGGATGCTGATCAATCCGTTGCAGGTGCTTCCTGCCCATATATTGTTATTGTGGTCGTTGTGCAGGCAGAGAATGGAGTTGGCGGGGAGAGAGTAGTTTTCACGTCCCGGGATATATTCCAGTTGGGAGATTTCCCCGGTTTCGGGGGTGAGGATATTGATTCCGCCGCCATCCGTTCCTATCCACAGTTGCCCTTCCCTTTCAGCGAGGCTTAGGACGATGTCGTTGCTGAGGGCGGAGTTGCGGGTGGAGTACGAAGCCAGTAGTTTGCCGTCGTATGAATAGCAACGAAGTCCGCCGCTGTAAGGGGCAATCCATATTCTTTTCCGGCTGTCGGTCATCATGGTGGTAATTTCCGGCCCGCAGTCGAAAGGGGGGCGTCTGTGCTCTCCGGTATGCAGGTCTACGAGGTATATGCCTGTCCAACGACTGCAACAAAGCAACGTCTTTGAATCCCACATACTGAGAGCGTTGATTTTAAAAGAGTTGGCGTTGAAATATTGCAGAAGCCGGAGAGAAGAATCGTTATAACTATATTTGTAAATCCTGTCCTTGCCGCCAAAGAGGATTCCGTCCGAGACAAGGCAGAAGGAATAGGCGGTGATATTCTTCCCGTCCTCGTCCGTGGGGAACGTGAAGTCGTTGCTCTGCTGTTGGTAGCGGGCAATACCTTTTTCAGTCAGTACCCAGATGTTGTGTTGCTTGTCTTCGGCAATCTGATAAATCAGGTTGTGGAGAAGCGAGTTCGGGTCGTTTGCCTGGTGTTTGTATCTTTTCAGTTCGTGCCCGTCGAACTTTCCCAGTCCCGATTTGGTACCTATCCATACGAAACCTTGCTCATCCCGGAGAATACAGCGCACGTTGGAAGGCAGCCCTTCTTTCAGAGAGATTTGTTTAAAGTAATAGTGTTCTGCCCGGAGAGGGAGAACACCGACTAACTGTATGATAAAGAAAAGGCTTGACAGAACAGCGTATTTGGTTTTCATGTAAAGCAGGTTTGTTTATGAGGACAGATGCCTTCTTTATAATACGGCTAACTTGTCCCCTTTTAAGGTGATTTCGTATTTTTTCCCTTTTACGGTCTTGAACTTGAGCGTCTTGTCTCCGTATCTTACGTTACAGGGGATTCCGGATTTGGAATGGATGATAGCTTTCTCCAGTTGTCCCTCTTTCCAGGAGATGGAAACCTCAAAATTTCCTTTGGCGCAGATTCCGCTTATTGAGCCGTTTGCCCATGCATCCGGCAAAGCGGGAAGAAGTTGGATGAATCCCATGTGGCTTTGCAATAACATCTCGGTTATTCCTGCCGTACCGCCGAAGTTTCCGTCTATCTGGAAAGGCGCATGGGTATCCCAGAGGTTGTCCAGTGTACCGTTTTTCAATAAGTTGCCGTATAGTTTATACGCATGGTTTCCGTCTTGCAGTCGTGCCCATTGGTTGAGCTTCCAACCCATGCTCCAACCGGTAGCGCCGTTTCCGCGATGTTCCAGTACCACTCTGGCTGCCTGTGCAAGTTCGGGGGTAGTCACGGGAGAGATGGTATGCCCCGGATGCAATCCGAACAGGTGGTTGACGTGGCGGTGTTCATCTTTCGGGTCGTCTATGTCGGTAGACCATTCCAACAACTGACCGTAGCGTCCTATACGGTACGGAACCAGTTTGGTCAGTACGTTTTCCCATTGTTTGCGTTCTTTGGCGTCCGTTCCGAGCACCTTGCTTGCCTGGATGGCGTCCAGTAATATTTCACGTACTACGGCATGCGCGAAAGTGACTCCCTCGTCCACCGGGCCGTGTTCGGGAGAAGTGGAAGGAGCGGCGGTGTAAGTCCCGTCGGGCTTGTGCCACAAGTGGTCTACCGCAAACTGTGCGCTGCTTTTGATAAGGTCGTAGCCGATTTCCTTTAAGAATTTCGTGTCACGGGTATAATCATAATACTCCCATATATGCGTTGCCAGCCACGGACCGACGGTAGGATTCAGGTTCCATGCCATAGATTTGCTGGATAAGGGAGCTGTGAATCCGAAGATATTGGCAGAGATGGATGCTGTCCATCCGCGGGCGTTGAAATAGGCTTGTGCTGTCTTCTCGCCGGGTTTTACCAAGCTGCGTATAAAGTCAATCAAAGGCCATGTACATTCAGAGAGATTGGTGGGGCACGCAGGCCAGTAATTCATTTGAATGTTGATGTTATTGTGGTAATCTACCCGCCACGGGCCGTCGGTATTGTTGTGCCACAATCCTTGCAGGTTGGCTGGCATGTTGCCGGGGCGCGAACTGGCTATGAGCAGATAGCGTCCGAACTGATAGTACAATTGTTCGAGCTGATAGTCCGGCACGCCTTTCTTATAGCTAGCCAGTCGTTTGTAGGTCGGCAGGTTGGGAGTGCCGATTTCCGGATTGATTTCAAAACGTACCCGATTGAACAGCGCGGTATAATCGGCTTCGTGATTACGATAAAGCTCGTCATAACCTTTTTTCAGGGCATTGTCCATCATAGCCAGAGTCGTTTGTGACGGGTCGTTGCCGACGTAGGCTTTCGGGTCTTTGAAGTCTGGGGCAAAGTTCATCTTATAATCGGTATCTGCCGTAAGCAGGAATACCACTTCGTCAGCATCCTTCACAATAATCCGGTCGTTTTCTGCTTTCAGTGTTCCCCCTTTGTGGATAGCTTTGATTCGGAAAGCGAATTTCATTCCGTTGTTATTGAGAACGCCGGTATATACTAATCCGTCGTTTCCATCTGCTTCCAGATGGCTTTTTGCTTCGTTGTTGGGACAATAGCTAAGTACAAGATTCTGTTTTCCGCCTTTGTCGGCAGTAAACTTCATGACCATAACGCTGTCTGGATAGGATATGAAGTATTTACGTTGATACCGTATCCCGTCTTTGTAAAATTGCACCACAGCCATCGCCGAATCCAACGACAGGATGCGGCGGTAATTGCTCATATTGATTTCGCTGAGTCCGGTTTCCACATAAAGCTCTCCCATCGTGGTAAAAGCACCGAAGCGGAACGGAGTCTCGTCTTTTTCTTCATAAGCTCCCAGCCCGTTGAAGTTTTCCTGCGTGAGATACCCCGCCTTTTTAGAATCCCCGTCCAGGAAAGCCTGCCGGATTTCTTTCAGTACACCTGACGACTGTTTGTTTACGTTCCAATAATACTCGGCGCCTTTGGCGGTATTCGGCCCCCCTTTCCAGAGAGTTTTTTCATTCAGTGTGATTCGTTCTGCGGATATGGAGCCCATGATATTCGCTCCCAGGCTGCCATTCCCGATAGGTAGCGAACGGCTTTCCCATGCTTTGTCCGGATTCGCCCCTGTGCCGTTGGCACGTAGCCAGATAGCTTGTCCATCGAGATTGTTGGGAGTGTCGAACCATACGGAAAGCCCTTGAGTATAATCCACCGTCTCTATGGACGCTGCGGAAAGAGAAAAAAGTGTGCAAAGAATAAGAGGGCAGAGTTTTTTCATAATATGTGTTGTTTAAAGGAATGTGAGATACAAAGGTACTTGTTTTTTAAGATTCTGTCTAGCGGGTTGGTTTCAATTTTTACCAATAGGCTTTTAAAAATCGCTAAAAGTGCTTCTTTGTGGGTTTGGTAAGATGTTTCTAATGAAGAACCGGGTCTGGTTTACATTCAGTATATCCAATTTTCAAAGAAAAACACTCCGACGGATGATGTCCGGTCTGGAGATAAATACTACCTTTGTTTCCTATATAAAAACAAGTATGTATCTGACAGGTATGAGCCGGGAAGAATTATATGCCGAAGCATATAAGGACCTCATTGCAATATCGACCCCAATGAACATGTTTATAGATAAGGTGTGTAAGAAAGCAACGATGATGAGTCCATTTTGATCTATTGTTTCTTGCAGTACTCATGGAAGAGTATCAGGGCAGAGAACATTTTTAAAATCATTTGTTTGTGAAAGTAGCGGAAAGAGCGTATCTTTGTTTGCACTGATAAAAAGTGAACTCATAAATACACCGGATTATGGAATATGTATCATCAGAAAGAAAGTTGCTGCCATACGGCATGATGAACTTTGCGGATATTCGTCTTGATAATTATTATTACGTGGATAAAACCTCGTTCATCCCTGTAATAGAACAATCGGACAGATTCTTCTTTTTCATCCGCCCGCGCCGGTTCGGCAAGAGCCTTACGCTGAACATGTTGCAACACTATTATGATGTGCGTACACGTGACAAGTTCGATGCCCTGTTTGGCGACCTCTATATCGGAAAGCATCCCACACGAGACCGTAACAGTTATCTGGTGCTGTATCTCAATTTCTCAGGAATTAGTGGAGAGTTGCACAACTACCGTCAAGGGTTGGATGCACATTGCAATACCAGCTTCGATTATTTCTGTGATATTTATGCAGAATACCTGCCGAAAGGCATTAAGGAAGTCTTGAATGAAAAAGCAGGAGCTGTTGAGCAGTTGGATTATCTATATCATCAGTGTGAACTTGCCGGGCAGCAAATATATCTTTTCATTGACGAATATGACCACTTCACCAATGCCATCCTCTCGGATGCCGAAAGCATTCACCGATATACGGAAGAGACCCACAAGGAAGGCTACCTGCGCGCCTTCTTCAATAGGGTGAAAGCCGGAACCTATTCCAGCATCAAGCGTTGCTTCATCACCGGAGTGAGTCCCGTCACGATGGATGACCTCACCAGTGGATTTAATATTGGCACCAACTATTCCCTCACACCGAAATTCAACGCAATGATGGGTTTCACCGAGGACGAAGTCCGCGAAATGCTGACTTATTATTCTACTAAAGCTCCATTCCATCACACTGTAGATGAGTTGATAGAACTTATGAAACCGTGGTATGACAACTATTGCTTTGCGCAGGAGTGTTATGATCAGCCAACCTTGTACAACTCCAATATGGTGCTCTATTTCGTTAAGAACTATATTGATAATAACGGAAAGGCACCGCGAAATATGATAGAAAGTAACATTCGTATCGATTACGAGAAACTGCGTATGCTTATCCGCAAGGATAAAGAGTTTGCGCACGATGCCTCCATTATCCAGACTTTAGTGAGCCAGGGATACATCACCGGCGAGTTGAAAGACGGTTTCCCAGCTGCCAACATTGTAGATTCCGATAATTTCGTGAGCCTGCTCTATTACTTCGGCATGCTCACCGTGAGCGGAACGTACAAAGGTAAGACTAAACTTATCATTCCCAACCAAGTGGTGCGTGAACAACTCTATACTTATCTGCTGAATACATACAATGAAGCCGACCTCAGTTTCAACAACCATGAAAAAGATGAGTTATCCTCTGCTTTGGCTTACGATGGCGCATGGCAATCTTACTTCGACTACATCGCCGATTGCCTGAAACGCTACGCCTCTCAGCGCGACAAGCAGAAAGGAGAGTCCTTCGTACATGGCTTCACGCTTGCCATGACAGCGCAAAACCGTTTCTACCGTCCCATTTCCGAAGCAGACACGCAATCCGGATATGTTGACATTTTCCTGTCTCCCATGCTGGAGATTTACCCTGACATGAGCCATAGCTACATCATCGAGCTGAAGTATGCCAGATACAAAGACCCCGAAAGCCGGGTGGAGGAATTGCGGGCGGAAGCTATTGCCCAGACCAACCGCTATGCTGACACCGACAGGGTGAAGAACGCTATTGGCACTACGCAACTACACAAGATTGTGGTAGTGTATAAAGGTATGGAAATGAGAGTTTGCGAGGAGGTAAATTCTTGAGATACAGCATTCGATAGCTGTTAATTATCAGGAAAAGAAGTAGAGAGCTTATAAAGTAATATTCATTTCGGTATAGTACTGAATCATTACAGTATCGAATAAATTTCCCCACTGGATATTTATTTTCCATCTTTCCATCTCCCCTTTCACCTTTTCTCTGTCTCTCCGATGAATAAGGAGTTTGCGGGTGAAGTGCAATAACTTCACCATCTCTTCACCTGTGGCGATTAGTTTCAAAAATTGTTTCAAGGCTTGAAACAATCCGTTTCACACCGAGAAACACTTCGTTTCATACGGTGAAACACTTTGTTTCCCGGCGTGAAACTTTTAGTTTCAAATAGGGTTGAAACTAATTACGAAATAGCTTTACTAATTTTGCTCGATGGTGATGCGGTAAGGAATAAAACTATGTGTGGATGAACTTGTTCAAACCAGTACTGAAGTAAGCAGAGCCATGTACTTGACTTGCTCAAGTCTCTTACATCATTTCATTGTATGTAGTACTCCATCCCCCACTCAAAGGAACCCAAGCCCACATTCCACCGACTTTTGCCCACGTGATGAATCTATATACCCCGCTTGTTGGGCATATATATTCAGCGTGGTGAGTATATATACCTACTACGCTGAATATATAGATCCATCAGCTAATTTGAGAAAACTGAATGCGCTGAAAGCACTCTACCTTGTTTGCAGTATCTTTCTGCGAGGGATGTCTTTTTCCGCTTTCAGCCGCTATTTCCTCCTATCAAGGCGTTTGCAGACAACACTGAAACGGCTGAAACCGGATTATAACATGAATATTCAATAAGAGGGTTTTGGCAAGGTCAGAACCGGATAGTTGGGTGTTTTAATCATTGTCTTTTTGAGATAAGAACCATTTCTCCGATGGAACGGGTTGATTTGGTGAAAAGTGAATATTTAATGGCTATTTTTTAAATATTGATTTTTGTTGTTGTACCTATTTTTGTGACGTTGATTTTAGGAGAAAAACCAATTGTTTGATTAATGGAGACTCTTATTGTCAGCGAATAGAAAATCTTAATAACTTAAATTTATGAGAAACAAATTCTTTTTATGTCTTTTCGTGTTAGTATCGCTAACAGCTTGTAAAGACACTAAATGGGTAGAAGTTCCGGGTGGAATGCCCCCTGAAGGAGCAATCACCGGACAGCCGGGAGTGGATGATCCGGCTGAGAAAACATTAATCAATTGTCAATACATTGGTGGTGACCCTTTCGAATTAAACCGTATTCCGGTAGAAAATCTGATTGTCAGCAATGATCTTATTTATTTGGCTGCGCGTCCTTATGCTAATGGAGATATAGCTTTTGACTTGCCTATAAATGATGCAACTTTTACAGGCGGGGTTTCGCATGAAGCTACTTATGAGGGACGTAGCGGTGTGATAAAATTTGACGGAACCGGAAAAATGAATGGAAAAGATGGATTATTGCATTCTACAGAAGAGACATTTAATAAAAGTTTCACTTTTGCTACCTATATATTTATAGATGAGTGGGTGCCCGGAGCATATATCTTTAAAAAAACAAGTGGAGATAAAGTGTTGGCTGCCTTACAATTAGGTGCTAACGAGCAGACTGTGAGCTGGGCGTTGGGAAATGCATCAGTGACAGCAGGTACCTATGTGGATGCCAAGGGTTTGGCTCCGGGAGCTTGGCATTATCTGGCGGTAGATTATGATGGCAATAAAAAGCAATTCAGGATTTTTGTAGATGCGTGGTCTTCTACGCTTGACAAAGAAATCGTATTGCCTACTGCCCGTGCCGATTTTTATATAGGTGAAAACTTCAAAGGCCGTTTGGATGAAACTTCTTTTTGGAGTATGGCAGCAGGTACTGGTGGGAAGAATGGTATAAAATTCGATAATTGGAATATGGTAGCAAAAGTGTTGGCTTATTGGCAATATGATGATTCTACCAATCCGGGGAAGGACTCTCACACTTGGTTGGACCGTTGGAAAAAAATACGCGAAACCTTGGCAGCTCAGGTAGGTAATGACAGCCGAAAATTACGATTAGGATTCGGCAGCGGGCAATGGAGGCAAATGATGAGTGCTGATAATACGCGTACCGCATTTGCTAATAATTTGAAGAGTGTTTTGAAGGAATATGAATTTGATGGAGTAGACCTTGATATTGAATGGCCTACTACGGAGACAGAATATGCTAACTACAGTGCGACGATTGTGAAAATCAGACAGATACTTGGCAAAGACGTATGTTTCTCCGTATCCCTTCATCCGGTTGCTTATAAAATTTCGAAAAATGCGATTGAAGCTTTGGATTTTATGTCTTACCAATGCTACGGACCGGCAGTGATGCGATATTCTTACGAGCAATTTGTAAAAGATGCAGAAATGGCTGTTGAGTACGGGATTCCGGCAGATAAACTGGTTCTCGGTGTGCCTTTTATCGGGACTACCGGTGTAAATGGAGAACAAGTCTCTTACTCTGATTTTATAAATGGTGGACTTTCGGATGTTGCTTTGGATGAATTTACGTATAATGGCAAAACGTATACTCTTAATGGTCAGAATACGATTCGTAAAAAAGCGAAGTATGCTTGTGAGGAAGGCTATAGAGGAATAATGAGTTGGGGGTCCGATGTGTCGGTAAATAATGAAAAATCATTGTTGAAAGCGATACAAGAGGAGTTTGTTGCTTATGAGATTAATAATCCCAAGTAAATGTAATCTTAATTATTAAATGTAATATTATGAAAAAAGAAAAATTAATGAAGATACAAGAACGACTTGTTTTTCTTCTGATTTTCCTATTCTTATTGCCGATAGGGGTCATTGCCCAACAAAAGATGATTACGGGGCAAGTAGTGGACGAACAGGGAGAAGCTGTTATTGGCGCCAGTGTGATGGTGAAAGGTGCAAAAACCGGAACAATTACGGATTTGGACGGAAATTTTTCTGTTCAGGGAAAAGCGGGGCAAACGCTTTCTATAAGTTATGTTGGCTATACTCCATTGGATGTGAAAATTACAAAATTACAAAACAATCGATTCGTATTGAAGGAAAACACGGAAGTGCTTGACGAGGTTGTTGTTGTCGGTATGGATACGCAAAAGAGAAATACAATTACGGCGGCGGTATCTGTAGTGAAAGGAGATGATATCGTCAATCGTCCCATAACGGACCTCACCAGCGCTTTGCAAGGTAATGTAGCAGGATTAAATTTCGCATCGGATGCAATGGGAGGAGCTAAAGGAGGTGAGTTGGGTACGGATATAAAATTCAATATCCGTGGTGTTGGCTCTATCAATGGTGGCGAACCGTATGTATTGGTAGACGGAATCGAACAAAGTATGCAGAATGTGAATCCCGCCGATGTTGCTAGTATCAGTGTGTTGAAAGACGCCTCGGCAGCCGCGATTTATGGTGCCCGTGCCGCCTATGGTGTGGTATTGGTTACAACTAAAAGTGGAAATTCGGAAAAAGCTAAAGTAAGTTATTCGGGAACAGTTGGTTTTAGTTCTCCTATCCGTACTCCACAGATGATGAATTCTTTGGAGTTTGCTTATTATAATAATGCTTTGTATGATGCCGGTGCATCTGCTTCGGGGATTAATAGAATCTCAGACTCGGTTATAGAAAAGATTAAGGGATTCATGCAGAATCCATATTCAGAGGAATTTCCGGGAATAGATGTATCTAGTAACGGAGAAGACTGGGCTAGTGCATATTATGCCCAGTATGGCAATACGGATTGGTTTAAATACTATTACAAGGATAAGTCCATTCGTCATTCACATAATTTGAGTGTACAGGGTGGATCGCAGAAGATAAACTACTATATCGGTATGGGATATGTCTATCAGGAGGGCTTTCTGGATCATGTTAAGGATGATTTGAGCAAGTATAATCTGAATACAAAGCTACAGGCGAAGCCTACTGACTGGTTGAGATTCAACCTAAATAATAATATAACTTTGCAAATGATAAAACGTCCGATGCCCAACCAGTCTATTATTTATAATAAGATAGGTTCGCATCGTCCGTCACAAGTTACACATTTGCCGATTGATTCAAAATATAATATTCCCAGCTGGAACGAAACGCTTTTCATGCAAAATTCGAATTATGAAAATAATCGGCTTTCAGATGCCTTGTCAGTATCCGCTACGGCTACTCTAATGAAAGGATGGGATGTTACGGCTGAAATGAAGATACGTTTTGATGTAGAAAATAACAATATGATTCTATATGAGAATCCGCAATATGAAACTCCTTTAGGGACGCTAAAACCGGGTGATGCTACTGGACGCAGGCAAGGATTCTCTTATCCGAATATCGATTGGAAGTTAATGAAGTTCGGTTCTTATGCCCGTGGAAGTCTGTTCAATTATTATTTGTCGCCTAATGTGTCCAGTATGTATATTCAGCAATGGGGAAAACATTCTTTCAAGGCAATGGCGGGATTCCAAATGGAAATGAAAGAAGATTCCAATGAGTATATGTATAAAGATGGAATGATGAGTAATGATATCTTTTCTTTTGCAAATGCCAGCGGGAACGTCATAGCCGGAGAAGATCGTACACATTGGGCTACAATGGGGGCTTACCTTAAGTTGAACTGGAATTATGACAATATATATTTCTTTGAGTTCAGCGGGCGTTATGATGGCTCTTCACGTTTTGCAAAAGGAAACCGTTGGGGATTTTTCCCTTCATTCTCTGCTGGTTATGATATTGCCAGAACAGATTACTTCCAGAGGCTGAAACTTCCGGTGTCTCAATTGAAAGTCCGTGTGTCTTATGGTCGTCTGGGTAATCAGAATGGAGCCGGATTATACGATTATCTGGCTACTATGTCATTGGATGCTTTGGGATCTAATGGTTGGTTATTGCCTACTGCCTCTTCTGCCAGTGCTATCAAGGGAACGATAGCAAAGACCCCTAAAATGGTAAGTCCGTTTATTACATGGGAAAAAGTGGATAATGCAAACTTGGGACTTGATTTGATGCTGTTCGACAATCGGCTTTCTTTAGAAGCAAATATATACCAGCGCATGACAAGGGATATGATTGGTCCGGCCGAAGCTATTCCCGATATTAGTGGTATAGCTTCCGAAAACCGCTCTAAAATAAATAATGCTACATTGCGTAACCGCGGATGGGAGCTTTCGGTGAACTGGCATGATCAGCTGAAATGTGGATTTAGTTATGGCGTAGGATTCAATGTGTTTAGCTATAAGGCTGTCGTTACCAAATATAATAATCCAGATGGAACCATTTACAATAATCACACCGGGTATGGTCCTAATAAAGGATATTATGAAGGGATGGATCTTGGTGAGATTTGGGGGTATCAGGCTGACGACCTTTTCATGACAAACCGTGAGATTGATGATTACTTGCGAAAGGTGGATATGAGTGCGCTCAAGCCGGATGACATGTGGCGTCGTGGAGATTTGAAATATATAGATTCCAATAATGATGGGAAAATAGATGGTGGTGACGGTACGATATACAATCATGGTGACTTGAAGATTATTGGTAATACAACTCCCAAATATTCGTTCGGTATCAATTTGAATGTGGGATATAAGGGTTTTGAAGTATCTACTTTATTGCAAGGAGTGGCAAAAAGGGATTTCCCGATTTCGGGAAGTAGCTATATGTTTAGTGCAGGTAGCTATAACTTCAAGGAGCATCTGGATTATTTCAGCCCGGAGACTCCGAATGGCTTTTTGCCTCGTCTGACTAGCTGGAAAAATAATCAGGACTTTTATGTAAATACAGGGTATAATTCAACTCGCTATTTATTGAATGCAGCTTATATGCGTATGAAGAACCTGACTGTATCATATAATTTCGATAAGAAGTTGCTAAAACATATCGGTATTAGTCGACTGAAATTGTATGTAGCATGCGATAACCTGTTTACTGTAACAAAATTGCCAAAACAGTTTGATCCGGAAACGCTTAATCAGGTGAACGGAATGGCTGGAGGTACTACTACAGAGGCTCCGGGTCTAACCTCACCGGTCGTATCTAATGGTAATGGTATGGTGTATCCGCTAAACCGGAATTTTGTATTCGGACTTGATTTTACTTTTTAAATAGAGGATAATGATGAAAAAAATATATTTATTAGCAGTAGCTTTAGCCGGTACTTTATTGACTTCCTGTTCTGACTTTCTGGATAAAGTGCCTTTGGTGGTGCCCAGTAGCGAGACATTCTTGACGAATCAAAGTGCCGTGACTAATTATGTCGATGGTTTGTATATTGCTCTTCCTTCTGCAGGTGCCTATGGCATGGGAATAATGGGAGAAGAAAAGAATAGTGATAATATGGTAGCCATGGTGTATGACAGGCGTATGAACGGGGAGTTGCAAGAATCTATCGGAGGCGTAACAGAATGGCAGAAAGGATACCAGAATCTACGTAGTGTCAATTACTTCTTAGAATATTATAAAGTACCGGCAGCTGAAGAAACAGCGGAAGTATTATCTCTGAAAGGAGAAGCCTATTTCTTTCGTGCATATTGGCACTATTACTTGTTGACTAAATTCGGCAGTATTCCTGTGATGGACAAGTTTTGGGATGGAAACGCTACCGTTGGCGAGTTACAGATTCCGGCACGTGATCGTTCGGCAGTGGCACAATTCATTCTTGATGATTTGAAGGCAGCTAAAGAGTTGCTATATTCCCGCAGCAAATATCAGGGATTGCGTATTTGTAAAGAAGCTGCTATGGTTATGGCGATGAGAGTGGCACTCTTTGAAGGTACGTGGGAGAAATATCATAAAGGTACTGACTTTGCCGCTGCCGAGTATAAATCAGATGATTTTTTGCAGCAAGTACTTACTTTGGGGGATGAATTGTTTCAAATGGGTATTACATTAAACACAAAAGAGAATGATAAATCAGTGAAGAATATTGATGATGCGTATGGAAACCTGTTCAATTCAAAAGATTTGTCGGCTACTCAGGAAGTGTTGTTTTGGAAGAAATATTCAATTGCCGACAACTTGGTTCACAGTTTAAATACGAATTTATCCAGTGGAATGTGTGATGCTGAAGGACCAGCCGGACTTTCTCAATCATTAGTAGATAATTATTTAAGTGTGGATGGCAACTTTATTGATCCCACAGCCGCAAAATTTAAAGATTTCAATGAATCTTTTAAGGATAGGGATGGTCGGTTGCTGGCCACTGTAATGCATTCGGACTGTAAATACAAATCGATGACAGTGAAAGGAGCTAAGAAAATGCTGGTGAAGGCTTATTCAGAGGAAGATAAAGATTTAATCAATCCTCCTCAAATTGTAAGTACCGGAAATCAGAGTAATACTACCGGCTATCATATCCGTATGGGAATTGATACTACATTCGTAAGTGGGCAGGGAGAAACTGCCACTCCAATGATTCGTTATGCAGAAGCCTTGCTGGCTTATGCAGAAGCTGCGGAAGAATTGGGAAAATGTGACGCTGCTGTTTTGGAGAAGACTATAAAGCCATTACGCGAACGGGCCGGAGTCACTTATCTCGCTCCATCAGCTATTGATCCCAATTTCCCTGATTTTGGTTATACAATTTCTGCCAATCTGCAAGAAATCCGTCGGGAAAGACGCTCTGAACTGCCATTGCAGGGAATGCGTTTGGATGATTTGATGCGTTGGAGAGCACATAAGTTATTCCAGGGGAAACGTGGCGGAGGCGCTTACTTTGGAGCCGGCAGCGTTTTATATAAATCAATTGATCCGAAGAATGAAGAATTGGCTCAAATTCTGGTAGACAATAACGATTACTTGGATCCACTGAAAAATGTTCTTCCACGTGGGTTCCAGTTTGATGCGGGACGTGATTATCTACTTCCGATTCCACCGAGCGAGATATCATTGAATAAAGAACTGACACAGAATCCGGGGTGGCGCAAAAATTGAGAAGCATCAACTTAAGTTCATTGATAATTATAAAGAAAAAAACATGAAGAATATATTCTACAAACTATTTTCAATATCTCTATTGGGTGTATGCTTGATGGGATGTGAAGATGAAACTAAGTATTTGCCTTTACCACAAGCTGTTCCTTTTACGATGACTGTCAATAATACGACTTTTGTAATGGGCGAAAAGTTAGTTGTCGATTTGGATATTAATCCGGATAAGGATGGAAGCGAGGTTTTGGCTAACGAAGATTTTGATATTTATTTTACCGCTAAAACTGGTACGGAGGATGTGTCCGGCGTATTCAAAGATTTTCATAACATCGTTACTTTTCCGAAAGGTGAGAAGAGTATTCGTGTTGAGTTCCCTCTGAAAGAAACTGGATTGGAAGGAAGTAAAAACTTTAATTTTGTAGCTTTTTCCCGCGGATACGAGATTGGTAACCCTAGTTTTCCTATGAAAGTGTCCGATTACTATCGGGTAAATATGGCAATACAAGGCAATGCGGACAATATAGTAACGGAAGGTGATAAATTTGTGTTGGTAGCCAGTCTGGATAAACCGAGGGCAATACCTATTGTGGTAAGTATCAGCGCAAAAGCGGAGGATGAGAGCTCTTTTGAAAATTTGCCCAGTGAACTGACTATTCCTGCAGGAGCGCTGAACGCAAAAACTGACCCTATATCTTTAGTTATGGATGGAGCGAAGACAGGAGACAAGGAGTTGACATTGAATTTCACTTCAAACTCTGAAGCTAATCCGATGAAGTCTGATAAATTAGTAATTATGATGACTGACCTCGAATCTCTTGCCAATCCGGATATGTATGATCCGACCTTGGTGTATGAACATCCGGAATATCCATTTGTATCTAAAGGCAATAAAAGCAAATTCGATGCTTGGTGGGGGAGTGACAGAAGCTCGTCTGTAGAAATAACCGGAAAAACGGGTGCTAAACCTGGAACTGATTATGCTTCGTTAACTTCGCATCCCAACCAGAAATTAGCAGAGGAAGGATGGAAATTCTGGAGTGGCGTAGAGTTCCATTTTATACAAAGCTCTTTCGGGTGGAGTATGCCGACGAAGCCGAATACGTCGTTTGGTAACTATAGGCATTGGTCTTTTAATTATATTCCAACTAAATCAATACAAGATGTGTTTGCTGCTAATCGCGATAAATGTTCTAATGTAACAGAAGACGGTACTTATCAATTGTGGGTACAAGCTGGTTCCACACCGGGAGACGGACTTGGTGCGAGTAGAGATTACGGTTCGGCTGCTGTATATATTGGAAGAGGCGGTTCAGGTGCTTCTACCCGTTTTATACACATCAATCCGGGAATGCGTATAGAAATGAGAGTGCGTGTGACGGGAGATCGTACGGGTATTGTTCCGGTCATTGAGCTTAGAGATGCACCTGGGGGCGTATTTGATAAACAAATACAGAGAATCGATATTCTTAGAAATACGAAAGGAAACTTGGTGACACAAGGTGTTTTCTCGACAATGGAAGATGGTACTAAAACAAGCCCACTCCCCAAAATTGGTGATTATAATATTTATTGGGTAGAATTGACTACAGATGGAATAAAAGTAGGAATCAATGGAAGTACGAATGTAGATGTCCCTTCGACAAGTTCTTGGGGTTTTGCTCCTGCAGATGGCTTGGCTTTGGATTTCCTTTTTGCTCCGGCAGACAATCGTCCGGACGGATGGGATAGTGTATTGAAGGCTATTTCCGAACCTAAGACCGATCCGAATACACCTATGATGGAAATTGATTGGATTCGTTTTTATACGAATAGCACGTATTCGGACGAAGGTGTGACATACTGGGCAAATGCAGGTCAATTATTCTACTAATATAGTGTTCTGCTTTCAATAGATTAATTGATAAAATGTCGGAAGTCAGGTGTTTATGCATCTCTTTCGACATTTTCACTCTTAAAAGTTTTATTACCATGAAGAAAGAAATCTTAATTATTCTCGTGCTATTGACGTCTTTGATTAGTATGCATGCCGCCAACTTGACATCTCCCCCTATTTCAATAGTTCCCCGTCCGGCGCAGGTCGTGCCGGGAGAGGGCAACTTTACCTTCTCTTCTCAAACGCTGTTTTCGGTAGAGAACCATGAGCAGGCTGTCATCGTCCGCAACTTTATAAACTTATTGAAGAGAAGCTCGGGGATCACCTCACAGTTGGCAATAGGTGGCAGTGAGAAGAGCCATGTCTGCTTTACAACCGACTCTTCTTTAAAAAGCGAAGCCTATCAGTTGGCAGTTACTCCGGAACAGATTCAGGTAAAGGCATCGGATATAAAAGGCTTTTTCTATGCATTACAGACCATCCGCCTATTGTTGCCGTCGGCTGTTGAAGGCAATCAACAGGCTAAGAATATCCGATGGAGTATCCCCGCAGTAACCATTCAGGATGAGCCACGCTTCGGCTATCGGGCATTGATGCTGGATGCCGCCCGTTTCTTCATCCCCAAGGAAAACGTGTTGCGTATCATCGACTGTATGGGCATGCTCAAAATTAATACGCTTCATTTCCATCTCACGGACGATAACGGCTGGCGATTGGAAATCAAGAAATATCCCCGCCTGACGGAAGTGGGAGCATGGAGAGTGAACCGCATGGACGTTCCCTTCTATTTCCGCCGTAACGCCGAACCGGGTGAACCCACTCCTATCGGTGGATTTTATACACAGGAAGATATTAAAGAAATGGTCTCCTATGCTGCCGACCGCCAGATAGAAATTATCCCCGAAATAGATATGCCGGCTCACAGCAACGCTGCACTGGCTGCCTATCCGCAACTGGCCTGCCCCGTAGTAGACAGTTACATCGGAGTAATTCCAGGTTTGGGCGGAAGTAATTCAGGAGTGATTTATTGTGCCGGAAACGATAGTGCTTTTACATTCTTGCAAGATGTTTTAGATGAAGTGATGGCAATCTTCCCTTCGCGATATATTCATCTGGGAGGAGATGAGGCGCAGAAAGGGTACTGGAAAAAATGCCCGCTTTGCCAGCAGCGGATAAAGAAAGAGCACCTTGCCAACGAAGAAGACCTGCAAGGTTACTTTATGAAACGGATGAGCGACTATGTACGCAGCAAAGGACGCGAAGTGATAGGTTGGGATGAACTGACAAATAGCAGTTTCCTGCCGGAAGGTGTTATCATCCAAGGCTGGCGCGGACTCGGTACGGCTGCTTTGAAAGCCGCGGAAAAAGGACATCAGTTCATTATGACCCCTGCCCGCATCTTGTATCTGATTCGTTATCAAGGCCCGCAATGGTTCGAACCCCAGACCTATTTCGGAAATAACACGCTGAAAGACATCTACGATTACGAACCTGTGCAAGCGGACTGGAAACCGGAATATGCTTCTTTGTTAAAGGGCGTACAGGCATCTATGTGGACGGAGTTCTGCAATAAGCCGGAAGATGTCGATTATTTAGTGTTCCCCCGTCTTGCCGCCCTAGCGGAAGTGGCATGGACACAGCCTGCACGCAAGGAATGGACTGCGTTTTTGAAAGGACTGGATGCCTATAATGAGCATCTGACAGCTAAAGGCATCGTTTACGCCCGTTCAATGTACAATATCCAGCATACGGTAACTCCAAACAACGGAATGCTTGAGGTGGAACTGGAATGTATCCGTCCTGATATGGAGATACATTATACGACGGACGGCAGCGAACCTACGGCAACTTCACCGCTCTACGAAAAAATAGTGCCTGTAAAAGAGGCGCTTACCCTAAAAGGTGCAATTTTTGCGCACGGCAGACAGATGGGAAAGACATTGATACTTCCTGTCCGATGGAATCTGGCTACCGCCAAACCTGTACTGGGAACCAATCCGACTGAAAAGCTCCTGACGAATGGAATACGCGGAAGCCTGAAATATTCGGATTTCGAGTGGTGCTCATGGGCGGACAATGACTCTGTCTCTTTTACGATTGACTTGCTGAAGCTGGAAATGCTGAACACGTTGATATTGGGATGCATCACGAACAATGGAATGGCTATCCATAAACCGGCATCCGTGAGGGTGGAAGTTTCGGATGATAACTCCAAGTTCCGCGAAGCCGTCGTGCAGAGCTTCACGTCTGAAGAGATTTTCCGTGAAGGGAATTTTATAGAAAACCTGTCATTGAAACTGGGAGGCACACAGGCACGTTATGTACGTGTGACCGCCAAAGGTCCGGGAGTTTGTCCTGCATCTCATGTGAGACCGGGACAGACATCGAGAATCTTTTTTGATGAAGTGATGCTGGAGTAAGACAAGCCAAGCAGGTGTGGAGGGCGGCGCATAAGCGCGGATTATTTTTTAAAGTCTAGTAAGGTGACGATTGATTAAATAGGCTATATATAGCTTGCGTGTTGGATATATAGATCCAACACGCAGGTCATATATGCCGTACACATTGGATCTATATGTCCAACACGCACGGTATATAGCTCCTGTAAGTGACTGATAATTAGTGTTATTCTACCAGACTTTTCGCTCTTTCCAATGCTACATTGATATTCGGGCAGATATTCTCTTTTCCCAGCAACTCGTAGAATCCGGCTTTTTCCAGTACATCATGCACGTTCTTGTTGACTCCCGAAAGGATAATGGTAGTCTTTTCCTTCTGTGACATTTCGCAGAGAGCAGTCAGGTTATGAATACCTGTGGAGTCGATAAACGGAACCTTGCGCATACGGATGATACGTACTTTCGGGCGGTCTCCCAGTTGTGTCATTGTTTCTTCAAACTTGGTAGCGATGCCGAAGAAATAAGGGCCGTTGATTTCGTATACCTCTATACCTTTGGGAATCATCAGGTTTTCTTCGTGTACGGTAATATCCGATTCTTTATTCGGGTCAATCTCATCGGTAATTACCGAGATTTCGGTAGTCTCCATGACACGTTTCATAAAGAGGACGCAAGCAATCACCAATCCTACCTCGATAGCGACAGTCAGGTCGAAGATAACGGTCAGGAAGAACGTGATAAGCAGTACGGTAACGTCCGATTTCGGATTCTTCAGTAAAGCTCTGAATACACGCCATCCGCTCATGTTGTAAGATACGATGACCAGTACTCCGGCAAGGCATGCCATCGGGATATATTGTGCGAGTGGCATCAGGAAGAGCAGAATCAACAGCAATACTACTGCATGGATGATTCCGGCTATCGGTGTCTTACCCCCGTTGTTGATATTCGTCATGGTACGGGCGATGGCTCCGGTGGCAGGAATACCTCCGAACAGAGGAGCTATGATATTGGCAGCTCCCTGTGCAATCAGTTCTGTATTGGAATCGTGGCGGTCGCCTATCACACCGTCGGCTACCGTGGCAGACAGCAGCGACTCGATAGCTCCCAATACGGCAATGGTGATAGCCACCGGAAACAGTTCCCTGATAGCTTCCCAATCCAACGCAGGCACAACGGCATCGGGCAACTCCGATTTAATGGTGAAGCGGTCGCCGATTGTCTGGATGCAGTCGATCCCTCCGAAAGTTTTCATCAGGTAAACGGCTACCGTGACTACGATGATGGCAATCAGCGAGCCGGGAATTTTCTTTGAGAACTTCGGAGTGATGGCGATAATAATAATGCTGACAATGCTAACGATGGTATTCCACCAGTTGATCGTGTCGAAGTGTCGGAAATAAATCAGCCACTTCCCGACGAAGTCTCCCGGCACTTTCTCGTCTCCGAAAGATAAACCGAAAATATCGGCAATCTGGGTTGTGAAAATAGTGACGGCGATACCGCTGGTAAATCCGACGATGATAGGATAAGGAATGAATTTGATGACAGCTCCCAGCTTGAACACTCCTAATAATACAAGGAGTACGCCCGCCATCAGCGTGGCTACAATCAGTCCGGCCTCGCCGTATTGTTGTATGATGCCATAGATAATGACGATAAATGCTCCTGTAGGACCGCCGATCTGGACTTTGCTGCCTCCCAACAGGGAAATGATGAATCCCGCAATGATAGCAGTGATAATACCTTTTTCGGGCGAAACTCCCGAAGCGATCCCGAAAGCGATAGCCAGTGGAAGCGCCACGATACCTACGATGATGCCGGCCATCAGGTCCGCCATAAACGTTTCTTTCGAATAATTCTTTAGACAAGAAACCAGTTTGGGTTTAAATTCAAATAGCTTCATTTTTAGATGTTGTTATACGTGTACTCTGTTCTTTTTTGCAAAGTAGAGGTTGCAAAATTAGATAAAATAATCGAAATAAGTATGTTTTTGAACATACTATTTGTCTGTTGATAGATTTCATCAATGAGGTGATAGTTTTTATTCATTAAGAAAAGGTGGTTTATTGTGAACAAATCGCTTATATTTGCGTTATAAATAGTACGACAAGTTACGTTTGGTAATCAACCAATTTAAAATATATATAGAATTATGGCTAAGAGTATTAAAGGAACTCAAACAGAGAAAAATCTGTTGACTTCATTCGCAGGAGAATCACAGGCTAGAATGCGTTACACTTATTTCGCAAGTGCAGCTAAAAAAGAAGGCTACGAACAAATTGCGGCTATTTTCACTGAAACTGCCGATCAGGAAAAAGAACATGCAAAACGTATGTTTAAGTTCCTCGAAGGCGGTATGGTAGAAATCACTGCCAGCTATCCGGCCGGTGTAATTGGTAATACACTTGAAAATCTTCGCGCTGCCGCAGCGGGTGAACATGAAGAATGGTCACTGGATTATCCTCACTTTGCCGACGTGGCAGAACAGGAAGGTTTCCCGATGATTGCTGCTATGTACCGCAATATCTCCATCGCAGAAAAAGGTCACGAAGAAAGATATCTTGCCTTCGTAAATAACATCGAAAATATGACTGTATTCGCTAAAGAAGGCGAAGTGGTATGGCAATGCCGTAACTGCGGTTACATTGAAATCGGTAAGGAAGCTCCTGAAGTTTGCCCGGCATGTCTGCATCCACAGGCTTATTTCGAGGTGAAGAAGGAAAACTATTAATCTACGGATGAATTAGATAGAGGGGATATATCCATTAGGTATATCCTCTTTATATGTTACTATGGAAATCATATTATACGATTCAGAAATAAAAAGATTAAAACTCTCCAAGTTTCAAATGGATTATCTATCTTTGCTACAAATTGCAGTTGTATGTCATCAAGAAGAACTAATAAACTTGTAGTTCCCTTTGTAAAGTGGGTTGGAGGAAAGAGGCAGATACTTTCAGAAATTGAAAAGTATTTGCCTTCAAAATTTGCAACTTACTACGAGCCTTTTATTGGTGGAGGAGCGTTACTTTTTCATATACAGCCAAAAAATGCCATTATCAATGATTTTAATGCTGAATTAATAAACCTTTATACTGTAATAAAAGAAAATCCATTAGAACTGATAGCGGATTTGAAAAAACATAAAAATGAAGCAGACTATTTTTATGAGATTCGGAGTCTGGATAGAGATAGAGAGAAATTTTCGGCATTAACAAACATAGAAAGAGCTTCGCGAATTATATTTCTAAATAAAACTTGTTATAATGGTTTATTTCGAGTGAATAGCTCTGGGGAATTTAATACTCCTTTTGGTAGATATAAGAATCCTAATATAGTCAATGAGATAACTATAAAAGCTGTCTCCTTATATTTGAATAATTCCAATGTCTTAATAATGAATGGTGATTTCGAGGAGGCTTTACATAACGTTTCTAAAGGTGATTTCGTTTATCTCGATCCTCCTTATGATCCGTTATCAAACAGTTCTTCATTTACGGGATATACTCAGGGAGGATTTGATCGTACAGAACAAGAACGGTTGAGAAATGTTTGTGATTGGCTGCATGCAAAGAAGGCAAAGTTTCTCTTATCAAACTCATGTACTGATTTGATTCTTGATTTATATAAGAACTATAACATAACTGAAATAAAGGCCATTCGATCCATCAATTCAGATGCTGAAAAGAGGGGACAGGTCTCTGAAGTATTAATAAGAAATTATGAATAATGCAAGTAAGATAGACACTAATTGGACGAAAATTTTTAATAAATATCCTATTCTGCAAACTATAAAAGATGAAGGAAAGTATATTATAACAGCACAACAAATTAAAGAATTTTGGGAGCCTCGTTTGATGACTAAACACGATCATAGTGTCAATAGACCCCAGATATTTATAGATAATTCTTTGTCTATTTTGCCAATTACACGAGGAAGCTATATTATTGGTGCAATGGACTTGTATCATGATTTTGCATTATCTGATAGAGAGAAAGTCTTTGATAGTACAGATAGTATGCCTGTTTCTTCACCTGCATTTATTGAGTCTATTGATTTTAATAATATCACAAGTGAGGCTACGGCTATTAATAGCATATATGTTTCGGATATTCTCAGGGATTTCTTGAATGAACCGACCTTGTTGCCTACGGTAAATGGGCGAATGGGAGCTGGAAGTTTCTCATTTAGTGTCAATTGTTTGTCAGGTGAAGATACTTCTCTTTTAGTGGATGTAAGTAACTCACAGATAGAGATTGATGGAGGTTATGAAGGAACAAATTCTTTGTGTTTGATTGAAGCTAAAAGTTCTCTTTCTACAGATTTTTTGGTACGCCAACTTTACTATCCTTTTAGATTATGGACTAATAAGATAACTAAGCCTATCAGACCTGTATTTTTATTGTATAGTAATGGTACATATTATTTATTTGAATATGCTTTTGAAGAAATAGGTAATTATAATTCCTTAAAGAGAGTGCAATATAAAAAATATCGTATTGAGAACGATGTGATAACCTTACAGGATATACTTGAGATACCAAAGCGTATTCCAGTTGTCAAGGAACCGCAAATTCAATTCCCACAAGCAGATTCGTTGGAACGCATTATCAACCTTTGTGAAATTATGAATTCGGATAATAAAGCGTTTAATAAATATGGTATAGCAAAAATATATAGTTTTGATGAGCGCCAGTCAGATTATTATGCGAATGCAGGTGTTTATTTGGGTTTAATTCAGCGGTATAAAAAAGGGAGTATCTACAATTATAAACTATCGAATTTAGGGAAACAAATTTTTAAATTGCCATTGCGAAGCCGACATCTTCGGGTGGCAGAATTGATTCTTAGCCATAGTCCTTTTAGACAGACATTGAAGAGTTATATTGATAATGCTAATATCCCATCTAAAGAGGAGGTAATAGATATCATGAGGCATTGCGAACTTTACCGCATGTCTGAAAATTTATATTATCGCCGTTCCAGTACAGTGATTAGTTGGATAAATTGGGTACTTAATTTACGTACTGAATAAATTCGTATAATGCCCTTAAAATCATATTATAAATCATCGGATGGAGCATTTACTCTTTTACTTGGCGATTGTCGACAACTTTTGTCACAGTTTGATTTTCAATTTGATATGATTTTTGCTGATCCTCCTTATTTTCTTTCGAATGGAGGGATTTCTGTACAATCTGGTAAAATTGTTTGTGTAGATAAAGGAGATTGGGATCGTAGTTTTGGCAAAGAATCCATTGATAATTTTAATTATAAATGGATTGCTGATTGTCGTGACAAACTTAAAGATAATGGTACAATTTGGATATCAGGGACTTATCATAATATTTTTTCTGTAGCTAATCAGTTAACTGAACTTGGGTTTAAAATTCTTAACTGCATTACGTGGGTGAAAACTAACCCTCCTCCTAATATTTCGTGTCGTTATTTTACATACTCGGCAGAATACATTATTTGGGCTCGTAAAAATAATAATGTTTCTCATTATTATAATTATGATTTTATGAAAATGAGTAATGCTAATCATCAGATGACAGATGTTTGGAATTTGTCTGCTATTGAGGGATGGGAAAAGATACACGGTAAACATCCTACTCAAAAACCGATAAATTTATTAGCTAGGGTTATTGCAGCTAGTACTAGGCCTGGGGCATGGATATTAGATCCTTTTGCCGGTAGTAGTACTACTGGTGTCACGGCTAATCTTTTGAAACGTCGATTTCTTGGTATTGATATTGAACAAAAGTACCTTGAACTTAGTATTCTACGGAGAAAAGACTTGGATTTTCCTAAGGTTCGTGCAGATTTTCTTTCTAGGATTTACAGCATTAATGTTCATGCTATCTCTTTAGAAGATAAATAAAATTGAAGTAAAATACTTGAATTTACAATATTAGAAAAATAAATAGGATGGATAGTTCTTATATGGAAAAGGTACATTTACTGAATATCCCTGCTTAAAGATACAAAAAAGGCAACTGACTTGCAATGAGTTAGTTGCCTTAAATTTTCTTATTTTAGGAATATCCCTACCTATTTTTCGGATAGCCTTTTTTGTATTATCTATTGATTCCGGTAATCTTTGGGAGATACACCGTATTGCTTTAAAAATTCCCGATAGAAATAAGATTTATTAGAGAATCCACATTTGAACATAATCTCGGATACGGTCAACTTGGTTGTCCTTAACAACTTGGCTGCATATTCCAGTCTAATACCTCGTACAAATTCACTCGGAGTCTTGTCTATTATTTCTTTGAACTTCCGATACAAGGTAGCTTTGCTCACTCCTACAAATTCGGCAATAGAAGAAGGGCTTAATAACTCATCATCTATATTATTCTTTATGAAGTCTGTTACATTCTGTATTAACTCTTCGTCTTCCGGATGAAGAACAATCCCGTCTTTTACTTTCACAGAAGACATGCTGGAATTGAAATAGTCCTTTAAAAGCATTTGTCTCGACAGCAGATTCTCTATGGTGGATATCACCTGCCTCGGGTGAAATGGTTTGACGATATAAGCATCCGCACCATGGTTAAAGGCATTGATCTGGTCTTCTACAGAAGCCTTTGCCGATATTCCTATGATCGGAATATAACTTGTTTTCAAATCGGATTTCAATTTATTAATCAAGCTCAAGCCGTCCATATTGGGCATGACAATATCACTTATAATAATATCAGGATGATTATGTTCTATCTCTTTCAAAGCCTCCACGCCGTCTTTTGCTTCGTGTATCACATAATCAAAGAGGACATCTTTCAGCAGGTCTCTGATATTCTTTTCATCTTCCACTATCAGTATGACAGTATCTTTGCGAGGGGATAAGTGATCCTGCCCGTTCTTTTCTTTCTGCAACGAATCTTTTTCATCCGTTACAACAAGTGAATGATCGGATGGCAGAGAAGGAATCACGACTGAAAATTCAACACTTTTTCCCAGTTCACTATTTACACTTATCTGCCCGCCTAATAATTCAACCAGACTCTTTGTTAGATTTAAACCTATGCCATTGCTTACAGAGTTACCCAATTTCGGAGTATCAAATATCTTATACTTATCAAATATCTCTGCCATCTGTTGCTCGGTTAACCCCTTGCCGGAATTTCTTACGAGCAAGTATAAGGTTTTATCAGGTTCATTTTGTGATATCTCAACATGAATATATCCATAACGAGGAGTATATTTGAACGCATTCGACAGTAAATTGAATATAATTTTTTCCAAAGCATTGCGGTCGGAATAGATCTCTGACGTATCATGGGTCTCTACCTTGAAGTCTATTTTATTCTCTTTCAGGATATCCACATAATTGTTGGAAGCATATTCCATCAATGATTTTACGTCCACATTTTCAGGATGCAAATCCATATTGCTCGATTTAGTTTTACGAAACTCCATCAACTCACTAATCAGCTTCTGCATCCTTTCGGCATTATTCTTTATTATTTGGAGATATTTCTTTGTACTACCATCTAACCCGTCCTGTTCCAACAAGTGCTGTGCAGGTGTATAAATCAAAGTTAGGGGGGTAAAGAATTCATGTGCCACATTGGTGAAGAAATTGAGCCGGGATTCATAAATCTTCTGTTCATGCCGTTTCTCTACCTGGGCTATAAGAACTTGGCGGCTTAACCGTATGCGATTTTTGATAACAGACTTTGTGATGTAGAAGATAATAATGCACAATATGGCATAGATAATCAATGCAGGAACACTAAGCCACCACGGATAACCTACCTTTATAGTTAAGCGATAAACGTTGTCTCCCCATACTTTGTCGCCATTCGTGCTCTTCACTTCAAGCTGGTACTCACCCGGAGGAAGTTGGGTAAAGATAATATTCGGATTATTACCTATCTCCACCCAATCATCCGAATGGTTCTTCAAGCGATAAGCATATTCACAGTTTTCATTGTTAATAAAGTCTTTGGCTATGAAATTGAAAGTCATGAATCTTTCTTCATAGCTAAGTTTCAACACTCCTTTTCTGATACGTTCATTAATGTCCTGTACCGTATTATATATCTTCAAACTACTTAATATAAGTGGAGGATTAAACTCGCGCAAATGTATATTTCGAGGATTGAAATAACTAAACCCGCTTACTCCTCCAAAGTACAAGAAGTCACGATGATCCTTGAAGAAAGCTCCATCAGAGAATTCATCATTCTGCAATCCGTCATTCAAGGTATAATTATCTATTTTATTGTTTTTTACATTCAGGCTAGACAATCCCTGGTTGGTACTGATCCATATCTTTCCTTCGTGGTCTTTTAATATTCCATGAATCGTTTTATTATTCAATTTTTCGTCGGCATATTGTATCAGGCGAAAATCATTCTCCTCCTTTTTCAATTCGTTCAGTCCATAACTTGTTCCTATCCATATATTGGCATCATCACGCAGTAAACACAATACATCATTATTAGTCAGCAAAATCCGACTATCCATATCCTCCAATGATTTTATGCTGTTATCTTTCATATTGATACAGTTCAAGCCTCCGCCACGTGTGCCAAACCATAACATATTGTCTTCCGGATCGGATGTAATGGCATAAACAACATCGTTATTCAATGAGATATTCTTATCCGACGAATTATATTGCCTGAATCCTTTAACGTGATAACGACCTTGCTCTCTGGAAATATTTATTTTGATCAAACCATATCCTGATGTCCCCACCCATAAAAGAGAATCATTGTTCGTAAAATAAATGTTATACACAGCCTTGAAAGGCGGATATTTATCAGGTATCTCAAGCTTTTCCAGTCGCCCTGTAGCAACATTCAATATATTGATTCCGTTTCCTTCCGTTCCGATAAAAATGTCATTCGCTTTATTTCTTCTCAAGGCATAGACAGAATTGGAAATCAATCCTTTACTCTCATTCAGATAATCTGTCAATTCTTTCGTTGCAGGATTCAACAGTTTTATTCCGCTTCCTTTTGTGCCTATCAGAATATTACCATCTTCATCTTCACAGAAACATCTCACAGGGTGACTGGTGTGAACGGTTTCAAATAAAGAGTCGTAATGATAAAGTTGAATTAATCCTTGTCCGTCCGTTCCTATCCACAATATGTTCTGACTACCGGAATAAAGAGTGAAGACTGATAACTGACTGGATAGTTCGTTCAGGTAGGTAAAAGTATTCTTTTTTAAATCATAATGAATACATCCCCCTTCTATAAAGCTGACGTACATCTTGTTCTCTGCTAAAATAACCTGCGATACAGGTTTGCTACTATCCAGCTCAATGCATTGGGAAACTGTAAAGTCGGGATTTAAAAGGAAAAGTTTGTTGTCTTTGTTTAAGATAAATCTGCCTTTCGACAGAAATATCTTATCTACAGGAGTCTGTATGTCGACTGTGCGTAAATCACTCTGTTTTCCTCCGTTAATGAGTAGATTGTAGGTCAGATACACAGTATTTCCATTATTTAAAAGGAAAAGCATACGGTCGGAATCACTCACGGAATAATCCTTTATATGACTTGCAAAGTCTGTGTTAATCGGATTAAACTCATCTTCAGAATCATTGTAGACAAAGAACCCCAGCCCCTTTATGAGGCAGATAATATCTCCTGCCGCACTCTTTCCTAAAATAAAAGACTTTTCCTGATTGGGTACTTTATTATCTGTTCTTAAATAATACCTTGTTATCTGACGGGTTCGTTTATCTAACCGATTGATTCCATTATCTGTTGCTATCCATAAACTGCCCTTACATTCGATAATCTGGCGGATAACGTTATTACTTATAGAATTCGGATTGTTTTTGCTATATCTGAATGTCGTAATTTCTCTTCCATTATATGCATTCAGTCCATCCCATGTCCCAATCCAGATCGTATGTTCTGCATCTTCCAAAATACAGTTTACTGAATTATTCGTCAGCCCGTTAACATTTGATATGTGTTTTGCCACATTAAAAGCATAAGACTTTGTGGAAGTGACAAATGCAATAATCAGAATAAAAAATAATTGTGCGTATAAGATGTTTCTCATGTAAATGAATGTTATTTATACGGTTAGGATAATAGCAAATATAAGGAATTTATTTTATTCCGCGCATATTTTCATCGGTAACAAGGGTGTATGATTTCACCGTCAACAACCAATCAATAATCAATAGGCGTTTGCTAGATTCAGTATTCATTCATGAGAAATAATAATGTCTTTTTCATGGTCAGTTGGTTGTTAAAAAAGGGCGGATTTTATAATCCGCCCCCTCATTTTATTCATATTAAAAACCCGGATTTTGGGAAAGAATATTGTTGCTCTTATCCCTTTCACCTTGCGGTATCGGAAACAGATAATCTCTGTCGTCCCTAAAATTGGCACCTTTCGATGTATTATATTTGGTTGCATAAGCACGCATAACGGTTCCGAAACGTTTTTGTCTCATCAGGTCATCCCGTCTCCATCCTTCCATTGCCAATTCACAACGACGTTCCTTCCAGATGATTTCTTTCAGACGCTTCTGATCGGTTTCTGTTATGTCGGGCAGTGTATTAGTTGTTGTAGCAGGAATATACGCCTGTTGATCTCTTCTCGGATCTATCGGATTAGTTTTGCGGGCTCTTTCTCTTACATCATTCAGGTAAGGAAGTGCAAGCCCTGGTTTTCCATTTTCGTTTAATACTTCAGCATACATCAAGAGAACATCGGAATAACGGATCAAGCGAATGTTGTAACTAATCATCCAGACGTCGAAACCAGTTTTTTCTACTGCTGGCACAGTCATCTTGTAATCATGATAACCGCTTGGAGATTCAGCATTGTCCTGCGCTTCAGTATCACCTTTATATCTATCACCAGTCTGTGTGAATACATAAGTAATACGCGGGTCATCTGCATCAAAGGCATCATAGAGGTCTTGGGTTGGTACGTGAAATCCATATCCCTGATAACCGGAGATGCGTCTGCTTGTGAAGAAGTGAGGGACATTGGTACCTGTGGCTATGTTTTTGTCATATACTTTGTTGGCAATCTCAAATACTGATTCCGAACTGTTTTCATATTCAGTGCGCCAGTTCATGCCGTAATCACTCAACAATGTATAGTCTTTGTCTACTTCAATAATATCATGAAGTACCGTTTCGGCAGAGGTAAAATCACCTTTGAACATGTACGTTTTAGCAAGCATTGTTTTAGCAAAGCCACGTGTTGCACGATAAGCATCATCTTCAGAGTAATCTCCTTTTGCAGGAAGTGCGGAGGCATCGGTTAAATCATTCACAATACATTCATATACCTTCTCCAATGGGGAGCGGGGTATCTGCAGTATTTCAGCGGGTTGCATCGGCGTAGTGATTAAAGGCACTTCTCCGAATGTAGTGACCAGGCAATAATACCCGAATGCTCTCAATGCTTTTGCCTCGTTTGCATAACGTTTCAATAGTTCTTCGTTTCCTATTGCATCAGGAGCATAATAAATCACATCGTTACAACGATTGATTAATCTGTACAGAATCTCCCAACGACGTCCTACTTCACCATTGGTTGTGTAGATCGTAAAGTCGGACAAGTCGCGTACTTCGGCACGGTCACCGTCATTTCCTCCTCCTTTTAGAGCATCATCCGTACTGCAATCACCTACAAAATAATGATTTAATGCATATTCATTCCAAGTTGTACGTAATTGAAGATAAGCTCCAGTCAAGGCTTGTTCAATATCGCTTTCCTTCTGATAATAATTATCGCTTGTGGTTTTACCATAACTTGGTTCGTCGAGAGAGCAGCTATACAACCCCACTCCGGCAAGAGCCCAGCATATTATAAATAATATTTTTCTCATAATGTAATGTCTTTTTAGCTAGATTTAAAATTGCAAATTAACTCCAAAAGTGAATGTACGTGAAGACGGATAACGTGTAGTATCCACTCCCATATCCAATGGGTTATTGATACCCAGTTCCGGATCAAGTCCGGAATAACCGGTTAAAGTAAATATATTCTGACCGCTCACATAGAATCTACAACTTGAAAACAGTTTGCTCTTTTGGCAAATGTGACTAGGCAGTGTATAACCTATTTGCATATTCTGCAAACGCAGGTAAGAACCATTCTCCACATAGAAAGAAGAACCTCTCATATTGTTGTTAGAGTCAGAGTTGGTTATGCGTGGATATACAGCATCCAAATCCCCGTCTTTTGTCCATGCTTTTGTGTAAGCATCCGCCAATGCATTCTGGCGTCCTGCTGAAGCAAGGCTTCCTTTAGCAACGTTCCAGATGTCATTTCCAATAGTTCCCTGGAATGCCATGCTTACATCAAAGTTCTTATAACTAAATCCTAAGTTGAAACCATAAATGAGGTCCGGATTAGGATCACCGATAAAAGTACGGTCATCATCATCGTTCAATTCGCCTGATTCTCCTAATTTGGCAAACTTGAAATCACCCGGTTGTGCATTAGGTTGAATCTTGGTACCATTCTTATCCACATAATTGTCTATCTCTTCCTGATTCTGGAATATTCCTATTTGTTTGTATCCCCAGAAACGTCCGATAGGACCTCCTACATACGTACGGCTAGTATTTCCACTCAAATATTCCGATGTAAGTTTGGTTACCTCTGTCTTATAAGTAGACATGTTCAGCCCTACATTGTAATTAAAGTCTTTTCCTATCTGGTTACGGTAGTTGACTACTATTTCGAAACCGGTATTCTTCAAGTCTCCCGCATTAAAGAAGGGGCTGTTAGGGAAGGCGCCAAAAGAAGGAATAGGCATATTGAGCAACATGTCACTTGTTTTCTTTACATAAAAGTCCATACTTACATCAAGGCTGTTTTTAAAGAAAGACATATCTAAACCGACATTGGTTTGCTGGCTGGTTTCCCATTTAATATCTGCATTTCCCACATAAGTCGGGACGTAACCTTGTGAGTACCCGTTTCCAAAGTACCACTGATTCTCATTATTGGTGCCAATCAACGTAAGAGGCGCGTCTCTATCAATTCGTTGGTTACCATTCTGTCCCCAGCCTACACGCAGTTTTAAATTGGAAATTGTATTTTCAATGTTCAGGTTCTTGAAGAATTCTTCATTGCTCACTCTCCAACCTAATGAAACTGATGGGAAATAGCCCCAACGGTTACGTTTGGCAAATCTTGAAGAACCGTCGGCACGGAAATTGACTGTAGCAAGGTATCTGTCATCATATACATAGTTGATACGTCCCAGGTACGACAACATAGAAGATGTTTCTTTACCTCCCGAGGTGTTATCTCCAGCTGTTTGTGCATCAAGTATCTGATAGATTTCATCGTTACCTAAAGCCTTTCTCTTAAATGCATTAATGCCTTCGCTACTGTTCTTCTCATAAGTCATGGCAACCATTGCATCCAGTTTATGCCTGCCTATTGTCGTGTTGTAATTAAGGCGTTGTTCCACTTGATAATTAGAAGTAACAGCGCTATTATTATTCAATTGAGTTTCTTTATTATATTTACTTTCCTGATTCGCTAAGTTATCTTCCGAAAAAGTAGACGAATAGACAGGACGGAAGTCTTTGAAAGTATCATGGTATCTTTCGAAACTATACTGTACCCGATAGCTCAATCCTTTATACAATTTGATTTGGGCAAACACATTACCAAATACATTGAATATGTCATTGTATCTATTAGGAAGTTCGAGCATGGCTACCGGATTAGGGTCGTAAGACCACTCGGTAGGCGCATATTTGTTATATTCGTAATTTTCAGAAGACGGATCTACCAACGGGCTGATAACAGGGGTAAAAGGATCAGCTTTTTGAATGAAATCGAATGAAGGAATTGCTCCTGCGTCACGTTTTCTTATCTTTGCCAGATTGACATTGGCGCCAACAGTGATAAATTTGTTAATATCATATTCAAGATTCGCTTTAAGTGAAAGTCTCTTGAATTCAGTAGTGATGATTGCACCCTGATCGTCTACATATCCTAAACTTAAAGAAGATCTCGAATTATCTGTCCCCTTACGGATGCTTAGATTATAGTTCTGGTTGAAAGCTGTACGGGTTACTTCATTCCACCAGTTGGTATTATAACCTTTCTGATACTGATTGGTAAACTTATCCTTCATTGAGTTTTGAAAGCTTGCATCATTTTCATACGCTTTCATGATGAAGTTGTAGTATTGGTCGCTGTTCATCATGTTCAATGCTTTATAACTGTTTTTTACACCTACATAAGCATCTAATGTTACAGTCGTTTCACCTTTCACCCCTCCCTTGGTAGTAATGAGGATTACTCCATTAGAACCTCTCGAACCATAGATAGCGCAGGCTGAAGCATCTTTTAATACTTCCATACGTTCAATATCAGATGGATTCAGGCTGCTGATGTTATCCATGAACTGTCCATCAACTACATACAATGGATTGTTGTCATTGACGGTCCCTAAACCTCTCACGCGGATCACTGCATCCGATCCCGGCTGGCCGGAACTGGCGGCAACAAATACGCCGGCTGCCTTACCTGTTAGTAGTTCGGATGCATTAGATACTGCATAGTTCTTAATATCCTTACTACTTATAGAAGCCAAAGCACCGGTAAGGTCACTCTTTCTTTGAGTACCGTAACCAATAACCACAACCTCATCCAATTCATTATCGGACACTAGATTTACATTGTACGTTCCGCTATTTGTTACGTTTACAATTTCAGTTTTAAAACCGACATACGAGAATGAAACTTTATTTGACGATACTTTTAATGTATATTTACCGTCAAAATCAGTGATAGTACCATTGGTCGTTCCCACTTCAAGAACAGAAACTCCAATTAAAGCCTCTCCGGTATTACTGTCGTATACCACACCCGAAATACTCTTGGTTTGCTGTGCAAAGACATTTGTGCAAACAGCAAGAATAAGAATGAATAATAAATGCTTACTCATAGTTTATACACTTAGATTTAATTATATGAAATGATATTTTGTTTATTCGCAATAATCTTACCATCTTTCAGTTCTAATTCTGTTCCGGCGGGAAGTTCCACAATTACTCTTGCGTCATTGGCCGGGATCTCAACAGAGCCATTTGTCTTTATATTTTTTGCTATATATTCTTTGGCAACAATATCAAACAAATCGCATGGTTGGGTAGCTTGATAAGTAATGGTTTTGGTCTCTTTATGAGGGTTATAATAGAGATAGACCGGATAAGGTTTCTCTGTATAGAAGTCTGTGACATTGCAATCCAGTCGGAGAATACCTTCCACATTCGTTTGACAAACAATGGCCCCCAAAATACCAACAGGAGAAGAACTGTAAACGCTGAACATGCTCTCCGTCGGATTACCTTTTATCCATTTGGGACCATCGCCGATTGCAACCGGACTAACCCCTTTTAATGATGCTTTTCCATAGTCATCCGTTTTTCGTAAACCTTCATAAGAAACATTATCATAAGTAATGTCCTTCAATTCCGGAGCCCATTGATGTGTTTCATCTATTTCCCCCGGATAGAACAAACGACATGCACTTGCATTGTTCAACATCCACTTGCCGATAGCTTTTGCATATTGAGGCTGATATTTCACCATCGGAATGAAAGGCCAGGCAGGTTTGATACTGTTCATGAGGAATGCATATCCTCCGCCGTCTGTGATACTTCCTTGCAGACCACTTACATCATAATCACCCCATTTTCCTACAATAATTCCCCAACCGGTTCTTCCTGCAGGGCTTTTACATCCGTCAAATACCCAATCAAGAAGTTTGGCTACATCATAGTTGGCTCCCTCTACTGCATTCAAATAGGCTGCCGTATAAACTCCGAGTGGTAAAAGAGCCTCGTAAAAACGACTTTCTTTTTGGGCAAGCAGGGCTTCGATAGCACTCTTACTATGTTGCAGATAACGTGGATCGCCAAACTTATGATAAGCACACAACAATACATAAGCATGACCACCGGCAGCGTCTTGTTGCAATGGAATATTATTCACCATTCCTTTCATTTGTGCATAGTCAAAATAAGAATAGTCGTAATTTCCATTCAATACGGAATCTGCTTTAACAAACTGCTCCGCAATGCTTTTTTGTATCTTCTCTGCCCCGTCTACATTGGGGAAAACATCGCAAATAGCATAATATAAGGCATTGGGTAATACATCATACCACCAGTCGCGGCCATAGCCTCCTCCTAAAAGGGCTACTGACGGAGTCGTATTGTTCATGACTATATTCCAGCCGTTATCAGAATTGAAATAATTCTGCACCATTTTTACATAGTTATATCCGTCTTGATTCGTCTTGTCAATCCCTACAAGGCCGGCACCAAGAATAGCAGCCAATGAGTTCAGACTTTCATGGAACTCTCCGTTATTGGCATTCTTTCCCTGACGAATATCTTTAATGGCAGTATATAAGCCAAATGTAGTCTGGTCCATATTTCTGCGGGCGTCATCTAACCAGATTAATGGTCCGACTTCACTTTTATTATTCCAGTCAAAAATAAACTGGTCATACTTTTGGGCTTTTTGCTTCCAGTCCAGCATTTTATAAGTTTCAGGCATATCAGGCATAGAGTCTACCCTATGGATGGAAACCTGCTTTACCTTTTCACCAAAGTTATTTCCGTTGCCCGAGCAAGATGCCAGAAAACAAACGGTCATAAGTACAAAAACACCTTTACTTGTCATTTTCATGTTCAATAGTATCAGTTTGATTAGTAATATTCTTAGCTAAAGGATATGCCGCTAATTGTAATCCGGCAACAATCACCAGCGCATATTTCAATGCAAAATCCTGCGATACACAATAAGCAAGGAAGATAAACAGTAGTAAACCGAAAGCTCTTCCAAGGAAAAGGCCGAATTCATGACTTAGGATATATGCATATTCGTTTCTATTCTCAATCTTTGCAACTGCATCAATTGTTCTCATCATAATGGGGAAGTAAGCCAGGTCGAACAAAGGCTGGAATATCACTTTGCAAAGGACGAAAAGGATCACTCCCGTAGCAGAGAAGAGAATACCGTTAAATAGTGTACCGACAAAGAATACGATTAGTCCTCCTACAAATATTTTCAAACGGTCTTGCGGGCGGGCCATACGTCCTAATACATACACCAGGACAGCGGTCAATGCTCCGCTAACTCCCTGAATCAATCCTAACGCTCCTTCATCTCCTACCAGCTTCAATACTAATATAGCCGGTGCCGTTACTAAAAAACCTTGAACCATTCCTTTCAATCCGGCTAGCCACAGCATCTTTTTCCAAAGTATGTTGAAGCGGAAATAGAGGAAGTTCGTTTCTTTGGGGTTCTCGAATTTACCTTTCCACAGTGTCATACAGGCGATAACGGTAATGACTACTGCTGCCATCGTAACTACACAATAAGAGGTATTGATATTGAAGAGGAATCCGAAAACTTCTTTTCCATCTATCTGGCTGATAAATGCGCCTATAATTAAAGGAACACCGATGGAGGTAATAGAAAAGAAGAAAGACTCTAGTCCGAAGAAATAGTTACGGCTGTTGTCGTTGGTATTATAGAGAGCCAGCAGGTATCGGTTGGTCCAGAAGAAACCAGAAGCTGCTCCCATTAAAAAGCCGGCCAGACCAAGTTCGACGAAGCCAAGTGACTTGATAGTCATCATACCGAACATGGAAATGCCACTTACCAGGATTCCTACCGAATAAAGCGTCTTCACACTGTATTTCTTTAGCAGATAACCGTTAACAAGAGAGGTAGTAATGATGCCTATATACATTGCCAGCTGATAAAAAGCAACCATCACGGGGTCACTCGTATTTCTCATGATATAGGCTCCCACAAAGATTTCTACTATCGGTAGTACCAATGCATAAAGCATATTGGTAACCAACAGTGTTCTCATGTTAGGTTCCTGTTGCTTAAAGAACAGATATTCTTTTTTCAGTTTATTCATTACTTCTCTTGTGTCTGTTTTAATACGTTTAATATCTCTGAAATGGAAAGCTCTGCCTTACAAATCACTTCATCGCTTGCTCCATAATACATGGTTATCGTATCGCCGTCCACCAAATGCCCATTAGTGAAAACTACATTTCCGAAGAAACCTGTTTGCTCATAAGCTGCGATAGGTTCCATGATAGGTTCTTCGCTTCTTGCAATGACTTTCGACGGGTCATTTAAATCGAGTAATAAAGCCCCCAAGCAATAACGGTGATTAAAATCGGCTCCATGATAAATCTCCAGCCAGCCTTCTTCTGTCTTTATTGGAGCTGCCCCTGCCCCTACACGTGCGCAATCCCACATTCCGTCACGAGTGGTTGCCACACATTTGTGGTTTCCCCAATGCAAGCGGTCGGGCGATTCTGCCAACCATATATAATTGCCGCCAAGTTCGGGACTGCTTGGGCGATGAAGAGCGAAATACTTGTCGCCTATCTTCTGTTCGAACAATGCACAATCTTTATTATGCGGTGGGAATATCATTCCATGCCGTGTATAGTTTTTCCAATCATTGGTGTGAATCAGTCCAACCCCTACAGCTACCGACGATACTTCTGTGAAAGTAAGGTAAAAACCATCTTCGGTTGTTGCAACACGGCAATCCTCAATACCGAATGCTTCCAGCTCTCCTTTTCCGAAAATGGGTGGAAATTCCGGTTCATCTTTGAAGTGAATACCGTCGGTACTTGAAACCAATCGTAAGTAAGACATCGTAGTCAGATAATTCTTTCCTTTGTAACCGATAACGCGTGGGTCTGAAGCATCCAAATCGGGATCATTCTTTAAAAACGAAACCACTTCTATTTTTCCTTTTTCATTATATATAGGAAAACTGATAATTCCTTCTTTCTGTATAGGTCTCTCTGCGACGCGCAAAAGTAACCAAATTTTGCCTTGATATTTGAAAACTCCGGGATTTAACAAACATGTAATTTCCATTCCGTTGATTCCCGCTTTTAAATCTTTTGGAGCCAGTAGGGGGTTCTGCTCACATCTTTTAGCTATATCCATAATATTTCGATTAGTGATTATTTCTGTGAACAAAAGTATGAGATGAAAGACAGGAAAGCGTTTACTATATTCTCAAAGAGGTGTACACATGCTCAAGAACATGTTTTTAAGAGGATGATATTGGGGAATGATTTTAGAAGAGGCAGGGATATTCGTATTTATATGCTGTACTATTTAAAAGCTTGATTTATAGATGGATGTGCACTTCGTTGAAGTGTATTATATTCTCATAAGTGTATAGTATAGTTTCTTTGAGGAGTGCAAAAGAAACATATAAAGATAAAAAAATAAGAGGCCAAACTCAAAAATATAATTTGAGGAAGCCTCTTGTTTTTTCTTTTTAATAAAAATGATACTGTAAATCCTATTTCTTCACGTATGGATAATCTATCGTATATAATCTGTCAGAGTTTGTTTGATAGAGGTGAAGCCGTTAAAAAAAAATTGTTAGACAGCTTCTTTTCGTTATCGGTTTGGTATACTGTCTTTATAAATAGTAATTGTCCTTTTTCTTGTTGAATCATTCTTGATACTGGTTACATCTCCCCGGGTCGTGAAATACACATAGTTTCCCAGATCGAGAAAACGGTATACTTTCACTCCGTCGTGCTCGAACAGATAACTGACTTCATAAGTCTGGTTATTTTCTGATTTTCCGCTTTTCAGTGGAATACCTGCATAGCAGGAAGCTAGTCCCGTTATGCAGAAGAAAAGAATAAAGGTCCGAATCAATGTTTTCATAATCATTTCTTCACGTGTGGATAATCTATCGTATAATGTAATCCGCGGCTTTCCTTACGCTCCATTGCTTGGCGCATAATCAGATAACCCACATTCACCATATTACGCAATTCGCAGATTTCTCTGGACGCTACGCTACGTTTGAACAGGCTTTCAGTCTCTTCGTAGATAATATCGAGTCTGTCCCAGGCACGTTTCAGACGGAGGTCACTGCGGACGATGCCTACGTATGTACTCATAATTTGATTCACTTCCTTCATACTTTGCGTAATGAGCACCATTTCTTCCGGAGAGCGGGTTCCTTCGTCATTCCATTCGGGAATATCTTCATTATAAGAATACTGATCAACCGCTTGCAGACTGTGCTTGGCGGCAGCGTCGGCATATACCACTGCTTCTATCAATGAGTTGGAAGCCAGACGGTTTCCACCATGCAATCCGGTGCACGAACATTCTCCCACGGCATAAAGGCGTTCGATGGAAGATTGTCCGTCCAGGTCGACAAGAATACCTCCGCAGAGATAGTGGGCGGCCGGGGCTACCGGGATATAATCTTTAGTGATGTCGATGCCCAGGCTAAGACATTTCTCGTAGATATTGGGGAAGTGTTTCTTTGTTTCTTCGGGATCTTTGTGGGTGACGTCCAGATATACATGGTCGTCTCCACGGTTCTTCATCTCGTTGTCGATGGCGCGTGCCACGATGTCACGGGGAGCGAGCGAAAGACGGGGATCATATTTCTGCATGAACTCTTTTCCGTCCATGGTGCGCAGTACGCCTCCGTAACCACGCATTGCTTCCGTTATCAGGAAAGAAGGGCGGTCTCCCGGATGATACAGGGCGGTAGGGTGGAATTGTACAAACTCCATATCCTTCACCGTACCTTTGGCACGGTAAACCATGGCGATACCGTCTCCGGTAGCGACTAGCGGGTTAGTGGTTGTTTTATAAACGGCTCCTACTCCACCGGTAGCCATTAGCGTCACTTTAGCAAGATAGGTATCTACTTTTCCCGTTTTCGGATCGAGGATATAAGCACCATAACATTTGATGTCCGGTGTCTGGCGGGTTACAGTCACTCCCAGGTGATGCTGTGTCAGGATTTCAATGGCAAACTGGTTTTCGATGACCGTGATATTCGGATGGCGTTGTACGGCTTTAATCAGGCTGTCTTGAATTTCTGCTCCTGTATTGTCTTTATGGTGAAGAATACGGAACTCCGAGTGTCCGCCTTCGCGGTGCAAGTCAAATTCGCCTTTCTCGTTTTTGTCAAAATCCACTCCCCACTTAATCAGTTCTTCAATTTGTGCGGGAGCTTCGCGCACTACCTTTTCTACTGCGGCACGGTTACTGATCCAATCGCCGGCAATCATTGTGTCTTCAATGTGCTTGTCGAAATTATCCACCAGAAGGTTGGTGACGGAGGCTACACCTCCCTGGGCGAAGTACGTATTGGCTTCTTCCAGCCCACTTTTACAGATAAGAGCAACTTTACCTTTGTGCGCCACTTTCAGCGCAAAACTCATACCGGCAATTCCGGAACCGATAACGAGGAAATCGAATTTTCTTACCATAATCTTGTTATTTCTCACCGCAAAGCTACAAAATAAGTTACTTCGTTGTACTTTTCGTTGTCACTAATTCATAAAATTGCTACCTTGCAGGCAAAAATCTGACAAAATGAATCGAATTTTTCATGCTCGCATCGCCTGGTACCAATATTTCCTGTTGGTGGTGCTTACTGTAAATGCTGTTGGCGCATTGTGGTGCAAATATATCTTGGTAGCGGTACTGTTTATGCTGATGCTGATTGTAGTGATCGAACAGATTATACATACTACTTATACGTTGACTACAGACGGTAACCTGGAGGTTTCACGCGGCCGTTTTATTCGTAAGAAGGTTATTCCGCTTTCCGAAATCACCACAGTCAGGAAATACCATTCCATGAAGTTCGGTAGTTTCTCGGTGACGGATTATATCTTGATAGAATACGGAAAAGGGAAGTTTGTTTCGGTGATGCCTGTCAAGGAACAGGAATTTGCAGAACTACTCGAAAAGAGAATGTTTGAAAAGAAGATAAAAGAGTAACTGATTATATACTATGAAATATCAAGTGATTATCATCGGTGGCGGTCCTGCGGGATATACGGCTGCCGAAGCTGCCGGTAAAGGTGGTTTGAGCGTATTGCTTATCGAAAAGAATAGTCTGGGTGGCGTCTGTCTGAACGAAGGCTGTATTCCTACGAAAACATTGTTGTATTCGGCAAAGACTTATGACAGTGCAAAACATGCATCAAAGTATGCAGTCAATATCCCGGAAGTCTCTTTCGATTTGCCTAAGATAATAGCGCGTAAAAGTAAGGTAGTGCGTAAACTGGTGCTGGGAGTGAAAGCGAAGCTGACTGCCAACAATGTTACAATCGTATCGGGAGAAGCGCAGATCATTGATAAAAATACGGTTCGCTGCGGGGAAGAGACTTACGAAGGAGAGAATCTGATATTATGTACGGGTTCGGAAACCTTTATTCCTCCTACTCCGGGAGTGGACGCGGTGAACTACTGGACGCACAGAGATGCTTTGGACAGTAAAGAATTGCCGGCTTCTTTGGCTATTGTTGGTGGCGGGGTAATCGGTATGGAGTTTGCGTCGTTCTTCAATAGTTTGGGAGTACAGGTGACGGTGGTTGAGATGATGGACGAAATCCTGGGTGGAATGGATAAGGAGCTTTCCGCTTTGCTCCGTGCAGAATATACAAAACGAGGTATTAAATTCCTGCTTAGTACGAGAGTGGTCGGCTTGTCGCAAACGGAAGAAGGGGCTGTTGTTTCTTATGAGAACGCGGAGGGAAACGGCAGTGTCATTGCAGAGAAGCTGTTGATGAGTGTCGGCCGTCGCCCGGTGACGAAAGGTTTCGGGCTCGAAAACCTGAATTTGGAGCAGACGGAGCGTGGTGCTATCAGAGTTAATGAAAAGATGCAGACTTCTGTGCCGGACGTGTATGTTTGTGGTGACCTGACAGGATTCTCTTTGCTCGCCCATACGGCTGTTCGTGAAGCGGAAGTTGCCGTACATTCCATCTTGGGAAAGGAAGATGCCATGAGTTATCGGGCTATTCCGGGCGTAGTCTATACCAATCCGGAGATTGCTGGAGTGGGTGAAACGGAGGAGTCGGCCTCAACGAAAGGAATCAATTATCAGGTTATCAAATTTCCGATGGCTTACTCCGGCCGTTTTGTGGCGGAGAATGAAGGCGTGAACGGAGTCTGCAAAGTATTGCTGGATGAACAGCAGCGGGTGATTGGCGCTCATGTGTTGGGAAATCCGGCTTCGGAGATTATCACTCTTGCGGGCACTGCCATTGAGCTCGGATTGACGGCAGCGCAATGGAAAAAGATTGTTTTCCCGCATCCTACGGTAGGAGAAATCTTCCGGGAAGCTCTATAAACGGATTCCGATATCTGACATCGTTCATTGATGAAGATACCTATCTGATTCATTGATGAGGGGGTATCTCACTGATAAATCGAATATATGATGAGAAAATATATAATCACTCCGGCCTTATTGGCAATAGTTTGTATGGTGATGTGTCATTGTACATTTAATCGTAAAGCGTCAGTTGCCGCCAATGAATATTTGATTCAGGGCGAATTGGCCAATCTTCCCGACAGCATTGTGATCGGCCTGTATGAAGAAGACGGAAATATTCTCAACTGTGTCTTGAGAGATACGCTTATGAATGGACAGTTCTCTTTCCGCGACACGGTTTCTACCACACGGAAAATGCTGATTATGTCTGATAACCGGGGCTTCCCGGGTACATGGCTGGAAGTGTGGATCGCACCGGGGGAATACATCGAAATCAAGGGACAGGACAAACTAGTGAAAACATGGGAAGTAGTAAGTGATGTGCCGGAACAGCAGGAAGAAAACCGCTTTATGGCTTGCGCGATGGCTCAACAGAAAGAACTGATGCAATACATGGCAGCGGAATATGACTGGCAACGGATGATGTTCATTGACCATCCGGGCGACCGGGAGTTTGAAAGTCAGGCGTGGGCCAAGATAGATTCTATCCGGAAACTGTCAATGCCGTTGCAGCAGGAAATCTGGAAAAAGGAAATGGAATACATGGAAGAAGCTCCCGTCTCCCCGGTGTGGATGGACAGGTTACTGTTTTTTGCTTCCATGATGAAATATAAAACCATCATGCCTTATGAAGAAGAGGTGAAAAAACTCTATGCCCGAATGTCCGAAGCTGATAAACAAACAGGTGACGGACAGGAGATTACAGCCTATGTTTATCCTCCCGCTACCGTAGGAGTTGGAGATATGATGGTGGATGGAGACCTATATGATGCGAATGATTCTCTCCGTCATATTTCCGAGTTCAAAGGAAAATTCATCTTACTCGATTTCTGGAGTAGCGGGTGTGGTCCTTGCGTGGAGTCGATACCCGAAATGGAGAAGGTGATGGATCTGTACAAGGATAAAATGACTGTGATTAGTATTAGTGAGGACCCGAAAGCACGTTGGAAAGAGTATATCAAGACGAAAGGAATAGGCGGTAACCAGTGGAACGAACTTCGTAAAGGACGTACCGGTCTTGCCCTAAACTATCAGGTACGGGGAATCCCTCATTATGTCTTGATTGCTCCTGATGGAAAAATCCAGGATGTATGGTCCGGATATGGCGCCGGTTCGCTTCTTGGACAGGTAGAGAAAAACTTGAAATAGATAGAGGTAAGATACGATCATTTGTTGATGTCATAAACAGTGTTATATGAAAAAAAGTCTTTTGTTAGTCGCCCTTTCAGTTTGTTTGTTGCCACTTTGGGGACAACAGAATTTCTCCCGGATAGATTCGCTTATCAAGAAGATGCTCCCCGAAGCATCCGAAGTCGGCATATCCGTCTACGATCTGACGGCTAAGAAATCACTTTATAACTATCGTGCGGAGAAACTTTCACGTCCTGCCTCTACCATGAAGCTGTTGACGGCTATTACCGCACTTTCCCGCCCCGGAGCCAACGAGCCTTTCCGCACCGAAGTATGGCACGATGGCGTGATAGAGCATGATACCTTGCAAGGCAACCTGTATGTGGTAGGCGGATTCGATCCGGAATTTGACAGCCAGTCGATGGATTCATTGATAGAAGAGGTAATCACTTTCCCTTTTTCGGTTATTAACGGGCAGGTCTATGGTGACGTTTCAATGAAAGACTCCCTTTATTGGGGCAGCGGATGGGCGTGGGACGATACACCTGCGGGTTATCAGCCTTATCTCTCTCCGCTGATGTTCTGCAAGGGGACTGTACAGGTTTCCGTAGTTCCATCCACGGTGCAGGGCGATACGGCAAGTGTTTCCTGCCAGCCTCTGTCTTCCTATTATACAGTGACGAATCAGACGAAAACACGTACCTCTTCTGCCGGGAAATTCTCTTTCACAAGAGACTGGCTGACGAATGGAAACAATCTCCTTATTTCGGGCAATGTCACTTCGATTCGAAAAGATGATGTCAACATCTATGATTCTCCCCGTTTCTTTATGCACACTTTCCTGGAACGCCTTCGTGGGAAAGGAATCACGACTCCCCAGTCGTATGGCTTTGCCGAATTACCTCGCGACAGTGTGAGAGTAGAGCGTATGGCTTGCTGGAACACTTCTGTGCAGAAAGTGCTGAACCAACTGATGAAAGAGAGTGATAACCTCAATGCGGAAGCATTTCTCTGTCGCCTGGGAGCGCAGGCTACGGGAAAGAAGCAAGTAGCTGCCGAAGATGGTATTGTCGAAATAATGAAGCTGATCCGCCGCCTGGGGCATGACCCGAAAGATTATAAGATTGCCGACGGTTGCGGACTGTCCAATTATAATTACCTCTCTCCTGCCCTGCTGGTGGATTTTCTAAAATATGCGTACTCGCAAACAGAAGTGTTTCAGATGTTGTATAAATCACTTCCTGTTGGCGGGGTGGACGGAACTTTGAAGTTCCGGATGAAAGGTACTCCTGCTTTTCGGAATGTTCATGCCAAAACAGGCTCGTTTACGGCAATAAATGCGCTTGCAGGCTATCTGAAGATGAAGAACGGACATGAAGTGGCATTTGCCATTATGAACCAGAATGTACTTTCGGCGGCTAAAGCGAGAGCATTTCAGGATAAAGTGTGTGAGGTGATTATTGGGAAATAGGCTGATATGAATACATTAGCCCGTACAACCAAAGTGGAATTCCGTTGTTGAATCCGATTTCTATGTTGTCAAGGGGCAGGTACTATTTTCCATGGAGGGCTCTTTATTGATTCTTCTATAAAAAGACAATTGTATTCTCTAATAAGCAAAAATCGTAGGATTTTGTTTACCAGAGAATACAATTATACTTGTTTTGAATCGAATACTGTAAATTCTATACTATATATTATATTTACTTTGAGTATTCAGCCCAATTAGTATTCTTCATATCGCCACTCTTAGCCAACTCTGCGTGCATACCAAGTGCAGCCTGAATAGCGTGTGGAGTCTGTGCCCGGTTACCGGCCAGTTTGAGGTAATCCCAAAGAAGCTCTTTGTAGTCAGGATGTGCACAGTTTTCGATGATGGCTTGTGCGCGTTCTTTCGGGCTCTTGCCACGAAGATCGGCAACACCTTGCTCGGTGATAACGATGTTGACATCGTGCTCCGTGTGGTCGTGGTGGGATACCATCGGTACGATCGCGCTAATCTTCCCTTCTTTGGCCACAGACGGACAAGTGAAGATAGAGATGTAAGCGTTGCGGGTAAAGTCTCCCGAACCACCGATACCGTTCATCATTTTTGTTCCGCCGATATGGGTAGAGTTTACGTTGCCGTACAGGTCAACTTCGATGGCTGTATTGATAGAAATGATACCGAGGCGGCGTACTATTTCCGGGCTGTTTGAGATTTCCGACGGACGGAGAACCAGTTTGTCGCGGAAGAAATCCATATCGTTGTAGATGCCTTCCAGACAATCATTTGTAACAGTCAGTGAACAGGCGCTACCGAATTTGATACGTCCTTCGCGAATCAATCCGATCACGGAATTCTGGATTACCTCTGTGTACATTTCGAATGCAGGAATCGTTTTATCACGTCCCAATGCACCGAGTACGGCGTTGGCGATATTTCCTACACCCGATTGCAAAGGCAAGAAACTGGACGGGATAATACCGCGTTTCATGTCGGCTGCAAGGAAGTCGGCAACATTCTGGCCGATTTTGTCGGTCAACGGATCAGCGGCAGCGAAAGAACGCGCTTCGTCCGGCCAGTTGGTTTCCACTACGCCTATAATCTTTTTCGGGTCTATCTGAACGTAAGGCAGTCCGATACGGTCACTCGGTTTATAGATCGGTATTTCGCGGCGGTAAGGCGGGTCGAGCGGTTCGTATACGTCGTGCATACCCATACCGGATTTGCTGTGTGCGCTGTTCAACTCCACGATGATCTGGTCGGCAAGACGGCAGATGGTCGGGGCGATGCCGCCGGCGGCAGTCAGATAAATTTTTCCGTCTGGAGTTACTTCGCAGGCTTCGATGATGGCTACGTTCACTTTGCCCATGAACCCGTAGCGCACTTCCTGTGCCATTTGTGAGAGGTGTATGTCGTTGTAGGCAATCTCTCCGTTGTTCACAGCTTTGCGGAAGTCGGCGTTGGTAGTATAAGGAGCGCGGTAGCGGATGGCTTTGGCGCGTGACAGTACGCCGTCACAGGATTCCCCTGTCGATGCGCCTGTGAAAATTCCTACTTGAAACGGGTTTCCTTTCGCATGTTCTGCTTCAGCAATTTTTGCGAGTTCGGCTGTTACAGCCTTGGCCGTTCCGGCGGGAGTAAATCCGCTTAGGCCGATGTTGTAGCCATGTTTGATTAGGCTTGCAGCTTCCGCTGCCGAAATACGATTGAGTGACATAAATAGTAAATTTCGTGTTAAATACAGTTGATATTTTTATTGATAATTAATTCTCTGTTTGTACGGCCTTGTACCAATGCTTGGCAATGACTCGTCACATAATGATTCGAAACTCAATGAGTTTACGGGCTCTCTCAATACTTCCGTTGAAGTATCTCTCCCCAGATAATAGCGCGGCGGGCTTCTTCTGCGGAGTGAATCGTGAAATCATGTTCGTTATCAGTTGATTCGGTGTGAGAGTTATAATGAGAACCTTGTTGGGAATTTCGTTTATCTTGCGCGGCACTGTTTGCCAGGGATGCGGAAACGGATATTTCTTCTTTTTTTCTTTTCTGCTGCGCCGCTGGTTTCGCCGTCTGTTTGGGAGACTGTTGCGGTGGCGTCTGTTTCAGGGGTTTAGGCTGGAATAATTCTTCCAGCGACTTGGGGCCACCCCATGCCTCGGGCATAGGAACTGCATCCGGAGCTACTTCAACGGGGGATGGCATCGGGGAAACGGGGCGTTTATTCTTAGCTTTTTTCGATTTACTATTCTTATTCACCTCTTTGAATATTCCCACAAGAATGACACCTGCTATCAAGAGAAATTTCAAAAAATCTTCCATTGTGTTTCACTGCTAATTAGTTATCTGCCAAAGTTACGTATTTTATCTGGTTCAGGCTAACATTTTATTATGAAAAAAGGGCAGCTTCACAGCTCCCCTTAATTTTTTTAACCTAAACCTTAACTATGAAAAAATCTAATGTTTCTTTCATTGCACAAATGTGAAAAATAAATTTAAATTTGCCAAGCATATCGCCTAAAAATGTTTATTCTCTTAACATAAATTACAAATTTGCTTGCCAAATCATAAGTTTTTGCGTTATTTTGATATCAATTCACTACTTATTGAAAGCGAAGCCGTATCTTTGCATCCGAATTTTTAAACTAAGATTTGAGTATGAACGAATTAACGGGAGCGGACTTTAAATCCGCAACTGAAATGAAGGATGACAACAAAAAGTTGTTTATCGAAACCTATGGCTGCCAGATGAACGTAGCCGACAGTGAGGTGATTGCCTCGGTGATGCAAATGGCGGGTTATTCCGTAGCCGAAACGCTGGAGGAAGCCGATGCCGTGTTTATGAATACCTGTTCCATCCGCGACAATGCGGAGCAGAAGATTCTGAATCGCCTGGAGTTTTTCCACTCGCTGAAGAAAAAGAAAAAGCATCTGATTGTAGGTGTACTGGGCTGTATGGCCGAACGGGTAAAGGATGATCTGATAACGAATCATCATGTAGACCTCGTTGTGGGGCCGGATGCTTACCTGACGTTGCCCGACCTGATTGCGGCCGTAGAAACCGGTGAAAAAGCAATCAATGTGGAACTTTCTACTACCGAGACTTATCGGGATGTGATTCCGTCGCGTATCTGCGGCAATCATATTTCGGGTTTTGTATCCATCATGCGTGGCTGCAATAACTTCTGCACCTATTGTATCGTGCCCTATACTCGTGGACGCGAGCGCAGCCGTGACGTAGAAAGCATCCTGAATGAAGTGGCAGACCTCGTGGCGAAAGGCTATAAGGAAGTCACCCTGTTGGGGCAGAACGTCAACTCTTACCGTTTTGAAAGACCGACAGGCGAAGTGGTTACTTTCCCGATGTTGCTCCGAACAGTGGCCGAGGCTGCTCCGGGAGTGCGTATTCGTTTCACGACTTCCCATCCGAAAGATATGAGCGATGAAACGCTGGAAGTGATTGCGCAAGTTCCGAATGTGTGTAAACATATCCATCTGCCTGTGCAGAGCGGCAGTTCGCGTATTCTGAAACTGATGAACCGTAAGTATACCCGTGAGTGGTATCTGGACCGGGTGGCAGCTATCAAACGTATCATCCCCGATTGCGGACTGACTACCGATATTTTCTCCGGTTTTCATTCTGAAACGGAAGAGGATCATGCCTTGTCACTTTCGCTGATGGAAGAATGTGGATATGATGCCGCTTTCATGTTTAAATACTCCGAACGTCCGGGAACGTATGCATCGAAGCATCTTGAAGATAATGTGCCCGAAGAGGTGAAAGTCCGTCGCCTGAACGAGATTATCGCTTTGCAGAACCGTCTGTCTGCCGAATCCAACCAGCGTTGCATCGGTAAAACGTATGAAGTGCTTGTAGAAGGAGTTTCCAAGCGTTCGCGCGACCAGCTGTTCGGCCGTACGGAGCAGAACCGTGTGGTGGTGTTCGACAGAGGTACGCACCGTGTAGGTGATTTTGTCAACGTGCGTGTCACGGAAGCCAGTTCGGCTACGCTGAAAGGGGAAGAGGTCGTTTCAAATTAGTTTGCAAGAGAATTTTAAGATCAAACAAATATTGCACGAATTAGCAGATTATTTCATTTAATGTGCTTCTTACGGCTTACTATATTTCTCATTGCAGAGGACGTAAAAAACGCAGAGGTATTATTTTTTTTAATCTCTGTGTCTTTTGTGTCCTCTGTGTTTTTTCCGTGTTCTTGGCTCTCTTTTACGATGAGATTCACATCATCATGTGCCTCCTAATGGAGAACTTCACAATCGCCATTGCATTGATGGACGCAAATGGAATGTCCATCGGTTCGTGGTGTGTATTGTAGCTCACTAGTTTGAGATATCCCTCCTTATCGGAACGGTTCACGTATTTCACTGCCAGATACTCGTCTCCGTCAATCATAAACGACACCAGATATATTTCCCCGTAAATGACATTATCGAAGCTGCTGATTTCTTTATATCCGATAATGTCTCCCGATTTCAATATAGGATACATGCTGTCTCCGTTGACGTAGACTGCTCCGTCGCAGACGGAAATATTCGGAATTAATATCTTTCCCAGTGCATACTGCTTTTTGTTGGTGAACAATGTTTTCAGGTTCGCAGCTGCCGTAATATCGTATAATGTCACGCTACGGTCGTCTATTGGTTCGGGTGTTTTCGGATTGTGTATAATCTCGACTTCTCCCTGCACCAGTTCGCTTTCGCAATATCTTGGCTGGTGTTTCGGATTTCCCTTTCCCAATAATAGCCAATTGTAGTCCACCTTGTCCCCGAATTTATCGAGTAACAGGCGGAAGTCAATACTATTTCGTGCACCCCAATTGGATACTGTGGCGCGTGAGACGCCTAAATATTCAGCTAATTCGCTGTCGTTCTTGAAGTTTAGCACCTGTTTGGCACGCTTCACTATTCCTGTAACATCCAAAAATGTATCCATTCTATTATCGTTTATTTTTGATGTAAAAATTCATAAACTCGTTAATTGCTCATTGATAATTTGTTATCTACTTTTTTAAAGTTAATTCTCAAAATCGTTTGTTTTCTTTGCGAAAACTGTTTTATCTTTGTAACAATGAAATCACAAAGATGTTTCAAAATTATAAATTTTAAATAGAAAAACCATGAGAAACCGCAAAAAGTTTACGAAAGGTTGCAAAATACCTCATTCACCCCCTTTTTAAGGAAGCCGTGCCGGACGGGCGGAAGTAATATTGAGCCCGCTTACACCATCTATATATCTTGCGTGTAGCGTCTATATACCCAATGTGCAGCCGATATATCTCCAATATACAGCAACTATATGTCCTGCGTGCAAGCGATATATCTCTAATATACACACGAATGTTTAAATATGAAAATTGTAAAAACGGAAAGCAGTATGGAAACCATTATGAATCAATCTCTACACATCTGCGGATGTTGCAAGCGTAAGCTCCCACAGGAAGCCTTTTATATGAATCAGCGTACCCGGGCTTCAGATAATTACTGCAAGGAATGCCGTAAGGCAAACACGCGCAGACATCGCAATCAGGATAAAAATATATCATTTGAAAACAAACCTCTTTCTTATCCGGTAATAACCGAGGTAAAGGACTACGCTTTGCGGATGCTCCTTATCCGCCATGCCCGTCAGGTGGTGGCGGACAGTATTCGCCGGAAGCAGGAAAAGGAAAAACTACACGCACTATGGGAAGAATAAAACAGGGGTTGGATTATTTCCCCATGAGCACCAGTTTCATGCACGACCGCGTGGTGCGTCGTGTCATGAAGCGGGAAGGTGATGCTGCTTTTGCCACATTGGTAGAAACGCTGTCGTACATCTATGCCGGAAAAGGATATTATATCTCTGCCAGTGATGAGTTTTACGATGAACTGACGGACAGCCTTTACAATACGGATATGGATGATGTGAAACGTATCATCGCCCTGTCCGTGGAATGTGGTCTGTTTGATGCCGGGCTTTTCCGCCAATACGGCATCCTGACTTCCGCCGATATCCAACGGCAGTATCTCTTTATCACCAAGCGGCGTAGCAGTTCGTTGATAAAGCCGGACTACTGCCTGTTGGAAGCGGAGGAACTTGCATCGTACCATTCTTCTCAAAGTAGCAAAAGCTGTGCGGATGATGCTGATAACGAAACAGTCGATGCTGTAACATCAACTGCTGATTCTGTAACATCAAACACCGATTCTGCAACATCGGAAGCCGAAATGTCGACATTGGGTACACAAAACAAAGAAAAACAAATTAAAACAAACCAAAACAAATTAAACCACCTCTCTGACTCTCCTCAAGGAGAGAACGGAGGAGGAAAAATCTTGAAAAGAAGGAAGGCGATGACACAGGACGACATCGACAACCTGCAACCACCGTCCGACGGCACGCCGCGTAACTTCGAGGGACTGCTGGAGAACCTTCACTCTTACAAGATTCCGCCTTCCGAGCAATATGCCATTATCCTGAAAAGCAACTTCGGAGCTATCGGAAACTCTGTGTGGAAGGGATTCAGCAACATTCGCGGGAGTAATGGAAAAATCAAATTGCCGGGGCATTATCTTTTGAGCGTAATTAATTAATTTATGAACGCACTTTGAAAAAATGATTGGGTCAGTCTGAATAATACCCGTATCTTTACAGTGTCATTAAGCTTAAGGACAACACTAAACTAATTTATTAACACGTAAAAACTATTACAATTATGCCAGTATTGTACAAACCCTTCCAGTCCGTTCTGGAAGACAAGAACAAAAAGAAATTATTTCATCCCCGTGTGATATACACGGCCAATGTGTCAACCACCCAACTCGCCAAAGAGATAGCCGCTTACTCGTCTCTTTCCACCGGTGATGTGAAGAATACACTCGATAATCTGGTGACAGTGGCTGCCCAGCATCTGCAAGCATCGGAAAGTGTAACGCTCGACGGCTTCGGGACTTTCCGTATGGTGATGAAGTCCAACGGCAAAGGTGTGGAACTGCCGGAAAAAGTATCGGCTGCCCAGGCTTCCCTTACCGTCCGCTTCTTGCCCAACTATACCAAGAATCCTGACCGTACCACCGCTACCCGCTCTTTGGTGACAGGTGTCAAGTGTGTCCGTTTCGACCTTGCCGATACTTCGGCTTCGGGTGGCGGAAATAGCGGTGAACCCGATGACGGTGGTGGTTCCGGTGGCAGTGGAGAAGCACCGGATCCGGCAGCATAGCCTGTCTGTATGACGCAACACAAACACGAATGGCTGACTAAACGGAACTTTTTAACTAGACTAGTAAACTAATTATCCACTAACATGCGAATTATTAATTTAATCGTGGTGCACTGCAGCGCCACGCGGGGGGATTGTACGCCCTCTCCGGAAGATTTGGACCGGCTGCACCGACGTCGGGGATTCAACGGAACAGGCTATCACTACTACATCTGCAAGGATGGAACAGTGCACCTCACCCGCCCCATCGAACGTGTCGGAGCGCACGCAAAAGGTTTCAATGCTCATTCAATAGGTATCTGCTATGAGGGTAGTCTGGACTGCCGGGGACGCCCGGCAGATATCCGGACTCCGGCACAGCGGGCCACGCTCCGGCAACTCGTCGGGCAACTACAGGAGAAATTCCCCGGCTGCCGGGTATGCGGACACCGGGGTCTTTCACCGGACTTGAACAGAAACGGTGAGATAGAACCGGAAGAGTGGATTAAATCGTGCCCGTGTTTTGAGGTGGCAAAGGAATTCAAGGAACTTGAGGAGTTTGCTGTCAAAACAGAAAACACGGAAGAACACAGAGTAACACAACACATTAAAGAACAGAAAGGAGGTAAATGATGGCAATGAAGAAATCAGTATGGGATATGATCCTGAAGGTGGTTATCGCAGTGGCTTCAGCTTTGGCTGGCGTTTTGGGCGCTAACGCGATGAATCTGTAATTAGTTGAATTGTGGGACGTGCGCGCCGTCCCACAATTTTGATGGTTAGATAATTAATTGAACGATAGATAATTAGAAATATAAAAATATTTATTAAAATGCAGAAAACAATATATATACAGAAGATTTTTTTACTCATTGTAGTGACTTTCAGTTACTCAATTGCTATGGCGCAGCAGTTTAAGTCGCCGGATGTGATACCGTCTTCTCCCCAAAGTCAGTTAATAGAAAATTTTTATGAGAAATATTTCAATAATGATATTTCAGCTCGTGGAGAAAAGACTATTGATATCAATTTATATGATATTGAAGTGAAAGGCCTCAATATTCCCATTAATATCTCATATAATACTTGTGGAGTCAAATATAAACAATCGTCTGGTGATGTCGGAGTGGGCTGGACATTATCCCCTGCCGCCAGAATATCTAGGACGATTATTGGCTATCCGGACGAAGCAATGAAAAGAGTTCCTACATTATTTGATGATTTAAATAAATTGAATAATCATATTGATGTAGACAAATATCTGTCTGCTTTTTCGTCCGGAATAATGGGTAATGTCTCCTATTTCTCTGTCGCATCGCGGGACCAGGGATGTGATATTTTTACATTTAGTACATTAAGCGAGAGTGGTCATTTTGTTTTTCCGGATCCGTCTACATTGGATAAGGTTGAAATCCTGGAAAAGATAAATTGCCAAATTACTCCTATCTTAACAGGAGGATTGCTGACCGGGTTTCAAATTGTTGATGGGCATGGTATTACTTATAATTATGGTGGTAATGCCAGCGAACATGTTCATGAGGATGCCTATCGAACGGATATTTCGTCGGGAACTACAGGATGGGCTCTGAAAAGTATTGTAACGACGAAAAATGATACGGTTCGTTTTGACTATGTCGGATATACGGACCGTTCTATTACAGAGCCGGAATATAAGACGTTGTCTGTAAATGATTCTTATGCTTACCGTATGTACGTACAAGATGAAGGAGATGTCCAAGTACAACAAGAATATGAATTAAGCATTGCGCTGAACTTTAATATAACTTTACCCAACTATACAACTTTCTTATTGTCAGGGATTGAGGCGAATGGAATAAAAGTGAATTTCTTTCGTGCGTCGGCAGATGGCATTTACTCCAACGCAGTAGATAGTATAACCGTTGTCGATAAACAGTCTGGTGATATTATAAAACAAATCAACCTCTCATATTCCGGGATGAACAAACGACCGCATTTCTTTTTAGACAGGCTGGAAATGGATGGCCAAAAATATTATTTGTCATATTATACACCTTCTGACTTAGGATTGGGTGAATATGATAATACGCATTATACATCTGATTTATGGGGATATTATTTGTATTCTTCCACATCGTTGGATAAAGTGGATCTGCCTGTAATAAGCCGTGAATTTGTAGATGATAGTTTTGTGTTTTTTAAACCCGTTCCTGGAGCAAGCTTGTACGATGATGTCATCAAGAAATTATCCCGGATTATTCCAAATGTGAATTTCAAAAATGATTCGGATAACACAAAAGCACATCTTTTTTCTCTGAAGAAGATATATTTTCCTACCGGTGGGTCACAAGAATTCATATATGAACCCAATGAGTATTTATTGAATTCCGCTCGTGTGAAGGGGGCCGGTATCAGATTGAGTAATGTTAAAACTTATGATGATAATGGCAATTTACATGAGCAAAGGTATAAATATGGAGAAAATGAGGATGGGATTGGTGTTCCTAGTTTTCATTTGAGTTGTGAAACCTTTGCAGATGTGAAACAGAACAGAATACAATATAGTACATCTCCAGGGCTTTATGATTATGTCTCATTTTGCTCACGTATTTATTCTCCGGTGGCTTTTGGAGATGCTAACATTAGTAGTAATTTTTTTGTAGAATATCCGCAAGTACATGTATATAATAAACAGGAAAAGGGTGAAAATAAGATTTCGTATCTTTTTAACCTGCTTCAACCTCTTTACATAGATGTGATGCCTGAAAATACTAATGAGAAATATGTAGGAAGCCCTGATTTACTGAATAACAGGGGATGGAAATCTTATATACACAGATATCAATATGGAATAAAGACTAACATTGCATCATGCCGGTACTTTAATTCGGACGGACGTTTAGTTAAAAAGGAAGATTATACCTATTGTAGAAGCGCTGGTTTGGTTATGGACGGAGGAATTAAGATGGAGCAAGTTGTTATTCCTGTTTATCAGGATACGTATGATTTTGCTCATACGATCGAGCTTTCCAGGCCATCTCTTTTCAAATATATGACTTACTCGGTCATGTCCGGAAGGGATTTGTTGAGTAAGAAAGTCGTCAGTGAATATTTTGCCGGGGGAACAGTTGTGTCAGAAGAAGGTTATGTCTATGATGATAAGAACCAGTTGATAAAAGTTATTCGTACCTCTCAAAATGGTGGTGGTGATTGTAGGATAAAGAATATAAAGTACCCCTATAACTATACAGATGCCATAAGTAATCTTATGGTAGAAAGGAATATGCTCGATTATCCGGTTGAAACTATAACCGAATATAATGGTGAGGAAGTTTATCGTGAACAGATAAAATATGGACTGTATCAAAATCTGCTATTACCTGCTTATGTTGATATATCTCACGATGGACTCCTTGGGCTGAAAAGAGAAATGACTTATGTTTCGTATGATAAAAAAGGAAATATATTAGAATATGTTGATAAAAATAATAATCATACCTGCTATATATGGGGATATAATTATAAATATCCTATAGCGGAAATACAAGGGGCGACATACGACTCTGTAAAAAGCGTTTTAGGTCATGAAAATAATGATTTATCCTATCTGCAAGGATATGGAGAATATCAATTAGAGCGTGAGCTAAATAAACTACGGATGGCTTTTAGAGATAACCATCCGGTCTTTATTAAAACGTTTCTGTATAAACCGTACGTCGGGGTTACTTCAATTACTACTTCTGATGGCTTTACTACTAAATATGGCTATGATCAGTTTGGGTACCTTAAAGAATCTTATTTGGAAAGAAACGGAAGAAAACAATTAATTCAGGAATTTAAATACAATTATAAGCTATGATAAAACAACTTCGGATCATAATATTATTCATATTGTTGGGTACAGGCACTTGTCTAACAGCACAAAATAATACTGTCACTCCTTTATTTGCGGGAAAAATCGGCTATCATCAATATTTTGGGAATGATATTCTACTTAAAGACGTAGTTTCTCCTTCAGGGGGGAACGGGACTTATTCTATATCGTGGGAATACCGGTATACTGATTCAAATGAATGGAGTGAGATTACCCGGCTTGCTCAATCTGACTATGAGGGGGGATGCTTGGTTTCATCCCAACTTTTCAATACATACAGAGCGGAAGGAGTATATATCAGAAGAAAGGTTGTAAGTGGTACCTTGGTTGCATATTCTTCGGATATTAGAGTGAAAAGGCTCACAGAACCTTTGTCTTTTACCAATAGAGGCGGGGAGGCTTATATTGATCTTACCAAGCATTGTCCTTCGCTGCCCGGTGATTTTATCTGTACAGAGTTATGGCTTGGAGAAAATACATCTGATTGGTGTAGTTTCCTGTATACCGGATGGGAAAATACTGATCATCCTGCTACTGTAAAAATAGAAGTTATGAGAAATTTTGGAGATCACCGTAGCGGGCAGATTGAACTTCTGTATCGTGGATTTTCACGTAATAGCAATTTTTCTGTAGACATGAGTAACTACCAGAAGTATAAAGTTACCGTAAAAGTTGAACAGAGCTGGAATTTTACCGATGATGTTTTCTTGTTGCTTTTACCTACACAGGAGGAACCTATTAATCCGGGTGAAACTTCTTATGGTGTTTGGGTGGATAATGATGGGATGAGGGATGATTTGTTCAGATGGTGGCAATACAGTCATGACCAGATACATTGGGTAGATGTCTTTGATGTACCGGATTTGAGAACAGTATATCAGCCGGGTCCGTTGTATCAAACCACTTATTTCAGAATGATGGCTAATGACGGGGTCGATGTATATACTTCGAATATTGTGTCTATAAAGGTGCGTGAGAAATTGAACCTTTCGTCAAAGAATTACATACATACGCGTACTTATACTACTCCGGATGGGATGGAATTCAGGGATGATGTTGAATATTTTGACGGTTTGGGACGTTCCATTGAAAATGTCAAAGTGAAGCATAGTGTTGATGATACGGATCTGTTGTCAATTACAGAGTATGATAAAATGGGACGTTTATTTAGAGAATGGCTGCCTGGGGTATCGGAATCCGGCAATTGTGGTGCATTTGTCGAAGCGGAAGAGTTGAAGAATAGTTCCGTCTTGTCTAATGGAAACGATGTTATGCCTTATACAAAAACGTTATATGAAAATTCGGCTATAGGGAAAGTGGAGAGCCGATATGGTCCGGGTATGGAATGGCATAATCGGGGAAAAGGGATTAATAGCAGATATTTAACAAATGTGTCTAAAGATACTACCTTGCTGGACTTGTGCGATTCATTGGTGTGCTTGCGTTATACCGTGCCGACTGATAGAACACGACTTTTTGTTAGTTGTGCAGGAACCTATGCTTCCGGGGAACTATATGTCGTAAAAGAGGTTGATGAAGACAATCATGTAAGGTATGAATTTACGGATAAAGAAGGAAGGATCGTGCTGACTCGCAGTATAAATGGTAATGAAGGAATGGATGACACATACTATATATATGATATATTCGGAAATTTACGGGTTGTTCTTCCTCCGATGTGTTCTGCCAATTTTTATTCAGGTTCTCTTACGGATAGTGCTTCTGTTTTATCCGATTATGCTTTCTTGTATAAATACGATACCCGTAACCGTTGTATTGGGAAAAAACAGCCTGGTTGCGAGTGGGTGGAATTAGTGTATGATCGTTGCGACCGGTTGATTTTTACTCAAAATGGAAAAGAACGGGCAAATAATGAATGGGCTTTTCATTTGGAAGATTTGTCAGGGCGGTCTGTGTTGACCGGTGTTTACCTCGGTACGCCTGATTTTCAGAATTGTGCTTCAGAGGATATTTATGCTGAATTTACTTCAAATACAGATTCGCCTTACTATGGATATACTATTTATGGATTGCAGAATCATTATTTGGACATACAACAGGTTTATTTTTATGATACTTATGAATATCAGAACTTATTGCCGGATTCTTTGTCTTCACTATGGTATGTATTTGATAATAATTACGGGGAACGCTATGAGAATAGCCAGAGTTCACCTCATTGCAAAGAACAGCTAACAGGAAGTATCGTTCGAATATTGGGAACGGAAGAATACCAATATGCCAGTTATTATTATGATTATTATCATAATCTGATTCAGGAACGTAAGACGACATCGGGTGGAAATAAGAAAGTAAATAAATCGCTTTTTAATATTCTCAAGCAGCCTGTGAGTGTCCGCTCGGAATACGAAGGAGGAGTTTTAAATAAATTGTATAGTTATGATCGTGCAGGAAGGCTGATTCACGAAAGACATTGTGTCGTAAGTAAGGATACTGTTGATCTGTTGTATGGTTATGACAAGTTAGGAAGGCTAAAAAGACTGGAACGTATTCATGGAAAAGATTCGGTAATTACAGAAAATGCCTATAATATACGTAGCTGGCTGACCGGTATTGATAGTAATGCAGGGTTTGTAGAGCAATTGCATTATGTGGACGGATTGGGGATTCCCTGTTATAATGGAAATATTAGTAGTATGACATGGGAGGTTGATGGTATGAAAAGAGGTTATAAATTTATGTATGATGGCAGAAGCCGCCTGCTTCGTGCTGTATATGGTGAAGGTGAAGGCTTGAATGTCAATCAGGATCGTTTTAATGAAGAGATAACCGGGTATGATAAAAATGGGAATATCCTTGGTATTAAAAGATGCGGAAAGAGATCAGAGGATGAATATGGGTTAATAGATAACCTTGTCATGAGTTATAATGGAAATCAATTGAAGGCTGTATCTGATAGTGTAACAGGTTCTGCCCATGCTGATAGTTTTGAATTTAAAGATGGAGCAGATCTGCCGGTCGAATACTATTATGACTCAAACGGAAATTTAATACAAGATTTAAACAAAAAGATTTCTGAAATTCAGTATAATTGTTTAAATTTACCCAGCCGTATAGAGTTTGAGGATGGAGGTGTTATTTCCTATCTTTATGATGCCAAAGGAACAAAGTTCCGAACAACGCACGTAATAGCCGGAAAGACCACAACTACTGATTACTTTGACGATGCGATCTATGAAAATGGTGTGCTCACTACTTTGTTGACGGAGTTGGGATATATCTCCCTTGTTGATGGCAAGTATCATTATTACTTGAAAGATCACCAGGGTAATAATCGTGTGGTTGTGGGACAGAATGGCAGTGTGGAGGAGGTGAATCATTATTATCCTTTTGGTGGTACATTTGCTTCGACTTCATCTGTCCAGCCTTACAAGTACAACGGTAAGGAACTGGATAGACAAGGTGGTCTTGACTGGTATGATTATGGGGCGAGACATTATGATGTGGCGTTAGGGAGATGGCATGTTGTAGATCCGATGGCGGAGAAATATTATTTGTGGTCTCCGTATGCGTATTGCCTGGGAAATCCGGTGAGGTTTATTGATCCAACAGGGATGGTTACGGAAATTCCTCCGGGTTTCTGGGCATCTTTTGGCAAAGGCTTCTCTCAACCGTTTGTTAGTTTTTGGAATGCCGTTACTCATCCGGTGGAAACCGTTACGAATGTAGTGAATTCTATAAAGAGCGTAACTCCTACCGAAGCAGGGTTTGGTGTTGGTGAGCAAGTGCTAAGAAGTCCAATGAGTCCGTTAGGCAGTACGTTTAATCAACTGGATGTGGCACAAGCCATCGCATATGATAAGGCCAATGGTACCATGACTTCAGCAGAAGTTATTGGGAATCAGTGGGGAGATATCGCGTTTGATGCCGTAACAACAGCGGTAGGTGCAGGAGTAGGAAGAGGTACTGGACTTTACAAAGGGCAGACCCTTGTAACCAATAGTATACCTCAAAAGGTTGCTCGTGTCATCCCTGATGGAATAAAAACTTCTATGCTTGGAGCTCCTAATCAATCTGATGTATTTGTTACCGCAGCTAAAGACATAAAGGGATTAAATGCAATGCAGATAGCTAATAAATTGACAATACCTCAAAGTAGTTCTGGATTTAAGGTGATTGAATTTAGAACTCCGATGAATGGTCTTGCTTCTCCAATAAATAGAACAAATCCTGGATTTGTAGGAAAAGGAAGAACTTTAGGGGGAGCTAGAGAATTTACTATACCAAATCAACAAATACCTAAAGATGCCATAATTAAAATTGTAAAATAATGATATATTCAAATGAAACTGAATTTGCAGGTTCCTGGTTATTAGAAAATGGGAATGTAAAAGATGATAATGTATCTATGCGTATTAAAGATTTAATCGTTAATTATTTATCAGAAATAGCAATGACTGATGATGGGTGGCAACGGCTATATCAAGACCCTAATGACGGACGATATTGGGAGTTGTCATATCCACATTCAGATTGGGAAGGAGGAGGACCACCATCACTTAAGAATATATCACAGCTTGAGGCTAAAAATAAATATAAAATTTAATATTGTCTTTATGGTCGTTATAATTTATGCTACAAAAGTACACGCATACGCGATATATAGCAAATCTAATTTACATTAACTCTATTATTAATCTAGATCATGTAAATATTGCGGATTTTATCGTATTAAAACCATAATAATATGAATAAATATGAAGGTATGACTGTCAATGAATGTCTTTATGTTAGTGGCTTAATAGATGAATTTTATAAAGCAGTTGAGAAAAAAAGATATCGAAGCTGTTATATCCATCTTAAAAAGGGTGGAGTTATCGAATAATCAAATTGAGCCTATTTTAGTAACGTTAAATTTACCCTATATTTAATAGTTTGTTTAATTTGCCCTGATATAATTTGCTTAGAAAATGGGTAATTTGTATCAGGGTATTTTATATTCGCAGAGGTTATTGGGAATCAGTGGGGAGATATCGCATTTGATGCCGTAACAACAGGAGCAGGAGTAGGAAAAGTTACCGGAACGTTAGGAAAAGCGAGTTCGGGTGTAGAAAAGGTGAAAGGGTTAGGTAATCCATTCAAGAATATGACACTTGACTAGGTCAGGACATCGATGGATAAGCATGTAGGTGCAGGAAAACTGAAAGTAGTTGTTGTTGATCGTGAAACAGGACTTAATAAAACTTATTCTAATAATAAATCTGGATATTCTTATAATTTGGATGAAGGAGGTCCTACAAGAATTGGTAGAAAGAAAATGATAGAGCCGCCTCATATTGATGTGAACTATCCAAAACCTAAGCCTAAGAATATTGAAAAGAAAAAATTATTTGTAAACTATTAATATTATGATTAGCGTAATAACAAGTGGAATGGAAAGTAGAGTGTATCTCGACAATGAAGGTATTGATGATATGATTCATTATTTAACTTATTTGAGAGAGAAAAATGAGACAACTTATGATCTAATCGAAGGCAATGAGTTAGATAGACTTGATGAGGATCTAGTTCTTGATGGCTTTGAGCATATAACACATCTGGAATTGATATACATCAATGCCTTTGATAGAGATGATGGTACAGTAAGAATCATAGAGGAGGATTAATATTTCTTACCATTCTCGTGTTTTACCCTGGTATAAGTTGATTAGAAAACAACCAATTTGTATCAGGGTATTTTATATTCTTTATTATGATGCCAAAGGAGCAACGTTCCGAACAATATACATAATAGTTGATGGGTGAAGTGCATACAAGATGTATAGGTGGTATTAGTAGGACGTAACTTGCTTATGTTGTATAATAAAGCTCCATTTGATCCGGAATCTACGGCAAGCACCGGAACCTGGGGGCAGGGCATAGACAACTTCCGTCAACCCAGCTACAGAAACATGGGCTTTTCCGTTAATCTGACTTTTTAATCTTCCTTCAAAAAGATATTTTGTCCCGATATGAGCTGTCAAAACTACTCTCATCTTGTATCGGGGCAACTCTTCTATTAAAAGTCCTTAACGAAAGCCCATTACATCACTTTTTATTTGTTTCTTTGCACCAAATTCGGGTATAGTGTTGTCTTGTCATTCGAGGCAGCACTTAATTTTGCTTAGATAGTTAATGGAGAAACTCAGTATAAATGCTTGTCCGGTGTGTGGCGGTACGCACTTGAAACGCGTCATGACTTGTACGGATTTTTATGCTTCGGGCGAACAGTTTGAACTGTATTCGTGTGAGGACTGTGGATTTACATTCACACAAGGAGTTCCCGTGGAAGCAGAGATAGGCAAGTATTATGAGACTCCCGACTATATTTCTCACACTGATACGCGCAAGGGGGCGATGAATAATATCTACCATTACGTACGTTCTTATATGCTGGGCCGCAAAGCGCGCTTGGTAGCTAAAGAGGCGCATCGTAAAACGGGGCGTTTGCTCGATATAGGTACGGGAACCGGTTACTTTTCCGATACAATGGTTCGCCGGGGATGGAAGGTAGAGGCAGTGGAGAAAAGCCCGCAGGCACGTGAGTTTGCAAAAACGCATTTCGAACTGGATGTAAAGCCTGAATCGGCTCTGAAAGAGTTTGCTCCTGCTAGTTTTGATGTTATCACTCTCTGGCATGTGATGGAGCATCTCGAATCTTTGAATGAGACTTGGGAAACGCTTCGCGAATTGCTGACAGAAAAAGGAGTATTGATTGTGGCAGTACCCAACTGCTCTTCTTATGATGCCAAGCGCTACGGTGAATATTGGGCGGCTTATGACGTTCCCCGTCATCTCTGGCATTTCACTCCGGGCACTATACAGCAGCTGGCTTCCCGTCATGGCTTTATTATGGCGGCACGTCATCCGATGCCGTTCGATGCGTTTTACGTATCTATGTTGAGCGAGAAACATCGTGGCAGTTCATGCAGTTTCCTGAAAGGGATGTTTGCCGGGACGTTGGCCTGGTTCAATGCTTTGGGAAGGAAAGAACGCAGCAGTTCAATGATTTATGTATTCCGAAAAAAAAGATAACGCATGGGAAATCAAAACAAATATAAGTCAGGTTCGATTTTCGACATGCAGTTCATCACGTCGAGTATCAGTACGACATTAGTGTTGCTGTTGCTGGGACTGGTTGTCTTCTTCGTATTGACAGCACACAATCTTTCCGTATATGTCCGCGAGAATATCAGTTTCTCCGTTCTTATCAGTGACGACATGAAAGAAGCGGATATACTGAAACTTCAGAAGAAGCTGAATCAGGAACCTTTCGTGAAACAATCCGAATATATCTCTAAAAAACAAGCACTGAAAGAACAGACGGAAGCAATGGGAACCGATCCGGAAGAATTCTTGGGCTATAACCCTTTTACCGCTTCCATTGAAATCAAACTCCATTCCGACTATGCAAACTCCGACAGCATTGCGAAGATAGAGAAAATGATTAAAAAGAACACCAACATACAAGATGTGCTCTATCGAAAGGAGTTAATTGACGCCGTGAATGATAACATACGAAATATCAGTCTGGTACTGCTTGCCTTGGCGGTAGTGCTTACTTTTATCTCTTTTGCCCTGATAAACAATACCATAAGACTGGCTATTTACTCCAAACGCTTCCTCATTCACACCATGAAGTTGGTAGGAGCGAGTTGGGGATTCATCCGGGGGCCATTCCTTCGAAAGAATGTATGGAGCGGGATATTGGCAGCCATCGTTGCCGATTCCATATTGATGGGGACCGCTTATTGTGCCGTGACGTACGAACAGGAATTGCTTCAGGTCATCACGCCTGAAGTCATGTTGATAGTCTGTGCAAGCGTATTGGCGTTTGGAATTGTAATAACGTGGCTATGCGCCTATTTCTCCATGAATAAATACTTGAGAATGAAAGCAAACAGCCTGTACTATATTTAGCGGATGGCGAATGGCTGACGGCAAACCTGTGTTTGCGTGTGATTAGCATCCGTAACAACCGACTGATAGATTAAGGGAATGATTGAAATTAGTAATTTGTAATTAAATAAACTATGTCTGACAAGCAGAAATTTGCCTTTGATAAAGTGAACTTTATCTTGCTCGCGATAGGGATGGCGATTGTTATTATCGGCTTTCTATTGATGACGGGACCTACATCGTCCGAAACCTCTTTTGAACCCGATATTTTCAGTGTACGCAGAATCAAGGTAGCGCCAGTCGTTTGCCTGTTTGGCTTCTTGTCTATGATTTACGCTGTATTACGCAAACCTAAAACACAAAAAACAGAAGAATAAAGATGGGGGATTTAACAACATTTGAGACGATTATTATTGCTATTGTAGAAGGGTTGACAGAGTTTCTACCGGTTTCTTCTACAGGACACATGATTATTACACAAAACATATTAGGAGTAGAAAGTACAGAATTTGTAAAAGCATTTACTGTAATTATTCAGTTTGGCGCAATTCTTTCAGTTGTCTGCCTTTACTGGAAACGCTTTTTCCGGTTGAACCATACACCGGCTCCTGCAGGCGCTTCCGCTTTGAAGTGTTTTCTGCATAAATTCGATTTTTACTGGAAACTGCTGGTTGCTTTTATTCCTGCTGCAATTTTGGGTTTCCTGTTTAGCGATAAGATAGACGAGATGCTGGAAAGTGTAGCGATAGTGGCAGTGATGCTGGTAATCGGTGGTATATTCATGCTGTTTTGCGATAAGATTTTTTCGAAGGGAAGTGAAGATACCGTGCTGACTGAAAAAAAGGCATTCAATATCGGTTTGTTTCAGTGTATTGCTATGATACCGGGAGTATCCCGTTCGATGGCTACCATTGTCGGAGGTATGGCCCAGAAGCTGACTCGTAAGGATGCTGCCGAATTTTCATTCTTTCTTGCCGTGCCAACTATGTTTGCGGCAACCGGTTACAAGGTGTTGAAACTCTTCCTGGATGGTGGCACCGAGATTCTTGTCAACAACATGCCGGCACTTATTATCGGTAATGTGGTGGCTTTTGTCGTTGCTTTGCTGGCTATCAAGTTCTTTATTAGCTTTGTTACGAAATATGGCTTTAAGGCGTTTGGCTGGTATAGAATTATTGTTGGCGGAACCATTCTGGTAATGCTGCTGCTTGGATACAACTTAGAAATTGGCTGATGAATTTTAAAAAGGGAGAAGTACTGTTTTTCAATAAACCTTTCGGATGGACTTCATTTAAAGTAGTAGGGCACGCCCGCTATCATATTTGCCGTCGGATCGGAGTGAAAAAACTAAAAGTCGGGCATGCCGGAACACTGGACCCTCTTGCAACAGGGGTGATGATTGTATGTACAGGCAAGGCAACCAAACGAATAGAAGAGTTTCAATATCATACGAAGGAGTACGTAGCAACGTTGCGCTTGGGCGCTACTACCCCGTCATACGATTTGGAACATGAAATAGATGCCACCTACCCTACCGAGCATATCACAAGGGAACTGGTGGAAGAAGTGCTGACGCACTTTATCGGTGCCATCGATCAGGTCCCCCCTGCCTTCTCTGCCTGTATGGTAGACGGCAAGCGTGCTTATGAACTGGCCCGGAAAGGAGAAGAAGTCGAACTAAAAGCAAAACAGCTTGTTATCGACGAGATTGAATTGCTGGAATGTCGCCTGGATGATCCGGAACCGATGATTCAAATCCGTGTTGTATGCAGCAAAGGGACTTATATCCGTGCCCTGGCCCGCGACATCGGCGAAGCACTCCATAGCGGAGCTCACCTGACAGGATTGATCCGTACCCGTGTAGGTGATGTCCGGTTGGAAGACTGTCTGAATCCCGAACACTTTAAAGAGTGGATCGACGGACAGGAGATAGAAAATGAGGAAGAAAATAATTAACGTAATAAGGAATAGATATGAAATTATCACAATTCAAATTTAAGTTACCCGAGGATAAGATCGCTCTACATCCTATGAAATATAGAGATGAGTCGCGTTTGATGGTATTGCATCGTAATACAGGTAAGATTGAGCACAAGATGTTCAAAGATGTGTTGGACTACTTTGATGATAAAGATGTGTTTATATTCAATGATACGAAGGTGTTTCCTGCCCGTTTGTATGGTAACAAGGAAAAGACAGGTGCTCGTATCGAAGTATTCTTGTTGCGTGAGTTGAATGAAGAGCTTCGTTTGTGGGACGTATTGGTCGATCCGGCACGTAAGATCCGTATCGGTAACAAACTGTATTTCGGTCCGGACGATTCGATGGTGGCCGAAGTGATTGATAACACTACTTCCCGTGGGCGTACGCTCCGTTTCCTTTATGACGGACCTCATGATGAGTTCAAAAAGGCTTTGTACTCTTTGGGTGAGACCCCACTTCCCCACTCTATCATCAACCGTCCTGTGGAACCGGAAGATGCAGAACGCTTCCAGTCTATCTTTGCGAAGAACGAAGGTGCGGTGACTGCTCCGACTGCTAGTTTGCACTTCAGCCGTGAGTTGATGAAACGTTTGGAAATCAAAGGTATAGACTTTGCATATATCACTTTGCACGCTGGTTTGGGTAACTTCCGCGACATCGACGTAGAAGACTTGACAAAGCATAAGATGGATTCGGAACAAATGTTTGTAAACGAAATGGCGGTGAAAACTGTTAACCGTGCCAAAGATAACGGCAGAAATGTTTGTGCGGTAGGTACGACCGTAATGCGTGCTATTGAAAGCGCAGTCAGCACCGACGGACATTTGAAGGAATTCGAAGGGTGGACTAATAAGTTTATCTTCCCTCCGTATGAGTTTACCGTAGCCAATTCAATGATTTCCAATTTCCACATGCCGCTTTCTACCCTGCTGATGATTGTAGCTGCTTTCGGTGGTTATGACCAGGTGATGGATGCTTACCATGTAGCTTTGAAGGAAGGTTACCGTTTCGGCACGTATGGAGATGCAATGTTGATTCTGGACAAATAATGGCAAAAGTATATTTGGGACTCGGCACTAACCTTGGAGATAAAGAACAGAATCTCCGGGATGCCGTGCAAAAAATAGAAGAGCAGGTAGGGAACGTAGTTTCCCTGTCTGCTTTTTATGTTACTGCCCCCTGGGGCTTTGCTTCTGAAAACAGTTTCCTGAATGCGGCCGCTTGTGTAGAAACGGAATTATCTCCATTGGAAGTATTGCAAGAGACGCAAATGATTGAAAGGGAGCTGGGGCGTACCAAAAAGTCCGTCAACGGAATATATAGCGACCGTCTGATTGATATTGACCTGTTACTTTATGAAGATTTAGTGCTTTCTGTGACCTCTGCTTCCGGAGCAGAGTTAACCCTCCCCCATCCGTTGATGGCAGAACGTGACTTCGTTATGAAACCACTGGCGGAAATTGCTCCGGACATCTTGCACCCTGTGTTGGGAAAGACAATGAAAGGTATTTTGAACGCACTCTAACCCCTGTTCGGTGGGCATATATACTCACCGTATTGGGCATATATGTACAGCGTATTGGATATATATATCCAGTATGGTGAGTATATATACGCACCAAACAGACTATTTATTTCTTTTTCTCCGCAATAAACACCGGCAAATAGGCGATGCATCCTATCAGTACTGCATACAGCAAATGAATCTCCTGAAACGGCTTGTCGATGAAATGGCAAACAATGGCGTAGATAGCAATCGTGAATCCTACATAGAGCGCCAGCACTAAAAGCGTTTTTAATTTCTTATTTAGAATCATTATAAATCTATTTATGTGTTAAATACGTGGCAAAGATACTCATTGTCTCCAAAATCTCTTTATCTTTGCAACTGAAATGAAAGTGTGGACAGATTTGAGTAGCTTGCAACCACGGAAAAAAATGCTAAAACACGTCTGATTGACGCCTTTCGGCTTATCCTTTGCAGCACTCGCCTCTCCTACTCTCTCATTCTTAATTCTTATTTTTTAATTCTTAATTTAAGAAAGATGGGATACTTATTTACATCCGAATCGGTGTCAGAAGGACACCCCGACAAGGTAGCCGATCAAATATCGGATGCCGTGCTTGACAAACTGTTGGCTTACGACCCCAGTTCGAAAGTAGCTTGCGAAACACTAGTGACTACCGGACAAGTGGTGCTAGCGGGTGAAGTGAAAACAAAAGCGTACGTTGACCTACAACTCATCGCACGCGAAGTGATTAAGAAAATCGGTTATACCAAAGGAGAGTACATGTTCGAAAGCAACTCTTGTGGTGTACTTTCCGCTATTCATGAGCAAAGCCCCGATATCAACCGTGGTGTAGAGCGTCAGGATCCGATGGAACAGGGTGCAGGCGACCAGGGAATGATGTTTGGTTATGCTACCAATGAAACGGAAAACTACATGCCGCTTTCTCTTGATTTGGCACACCGCATTCTGCAAGTGCTGGCTGACATCCGTCGTGAAGGAAAGGTAATGACTTACCTCCGCCCCGATGCCAAAAGCCAGGTTACTATCGAATATGATGACAACGGAACGCCTGTCCGTATCGATACAATCGTTGTTTCTACACAACATGATGACTTTATCCAACCGGAAGATGACTCTCAAGTTGCTCAACTGAAAGCTGACGAAGAAATGTTGTCTATCATCCGCCGTGATGTGATTGAGATTCTGATGCCTCGTGTGATTGCTTCTATTCATCACGATAAGGTGTTGGCACTGTTCAATGATAAAATCATCTATCATGTGAATCCTACCGGAAAATTCGTGATCGGTGGTCCTCACGGAGATACCGGTTTGACGGGCCGTAAGATTATCGTTGATACTTATGGCGGTAAAGGTGCTCACGGTGGTGGTGCTTTCTCCGGAAAAGATCCTAGCAAGGTAGACCGTAGTGCAGCTTATGCAGCACGTCACATCGCAAAGAATATGGTTGCGGCAGGTGTAGCAGACGAAATGCTTGTACAGGTGAGCTATGCTATCGGTGTGGCTCGTCCGATCAATATCTTTGTCGATACTTACGGCCGTTCTCACGTCAACATGGCTGATGGCGAGATTGCGCGTGTTATCGACCAATTGTTCGATCTTCGTCCGAAAGCTATCGAGGAACGTCTGAAACTTCGTAATCCTATTTATCAGGAAACAGCCGCTTACGGTCACATGGGACGTGAACCGCAAGTGATAACGAAGAAATTCTTCTCTCGTTACGAAGGAGACAAAACTGTGGAAGTGGAACTCTTTACATGGGAGAAACTCGACTACGTAGATAAAATTAAAGCTGCTTTTGGTCTGTAAAACAGTCTGAAACAGGGCTTAACTTGTTAAGAAAGAGCTGCAATTTCAACTTCCTTTAATGGAAATTGAAGTTGTAGCTCTTGATTTTTAATAAGTTATATTTAAATAAATGTTTTTTGGCTACTAAGTATGTTTTATCGGAAATTGCTACTTTTGTATCGTAAAATAAAACAGACTGCTAAATGAAAACAAGATGTTGTTGTTCTAAACGCTATTTATTGGTGTTCTCTATTTTACTTGTCAGCGTAGGTAGCATTTTTATGTCTGTCTCTCTTTCTTCCTGTTCCTCTCCTTCAGTGAAGAATCCATTGTTATTATGCGCTGATTCATTAATGGAGACATATCCAGATAGTGCTTTGTCTATTTTGGAATCAATTACTTATCCACAGAAGATGCCACGTGCTGACCGGGCGCTTTATGCGCTACTGCTCACCCAGGCACGGCATAAAAACTATATTGCTTTAGAGGATGATTCATTGATAAAAACGGCTGTTGACTATTATGGTGATAAGAAGAAAAGTTTGCGTGCTGCAAAGGCTCATTATTACTGGGGAGCTACTTATAGCGAAATGGGGTATACCTCATTTGCTGTAGAAGAGTATCTGACAGCAATTCGATTGATGCCTGTTAGGGATGAATTCTTAGCAATGATTTATGATAATCTTGCGGAGTGTTACGAAAGAGATGAATTGTTTGATATAGCAATTGGGGCCTATCGCCAAGCTTATCAAATATTGAGAGGAGGAAGTCAACAGATATATCCATTGAGAGGTATTGCACGTATGTGTTTGTTGCAAAATAAGAAGGATAGTGCATTGGTTTATTATCAGCAAGCTCTTGATTGTGCATTAGTAGAACAAGATTCTAGTTTGATAGGGGCTCTTTATCATGATCTTGCTATGGCTTATAGTGAAAAAAAGATTATATTCAAGCGGATAAATATGTGTCAAAGGCAATTATGATACAAGGACAGGATGCTGTCAATGTCTGTTTGTCAAAAGCACAGATTATGTTGAATTTGAATAAACTTGATTCTGCCAGCTATTTTTATTATATGAATGTAGATCAACTTGATATTTATGGAAAGGCTGTTTATTATGATGGAATGTATCAAATAGCAAAAAAAAGAGGTGAATGGAAAACGGCAACAGAAAATATAGATGCATATAAAATTCTTTATGATTCTATTCAGTTCATAACTGACAATGAAGAACTTAATCGACTTATGGATAAACACCAACTGGAGGAGCATAAGAGGTTACTGTCAGAACATACAAAAATGTTAATTTTTAGCTTGATTACTGCGTTCTTTTTATTGATGATTATTTGCGTCTTTTGTTTTATGTGGAACGATAGGAAGAGGAAAAAACGTTTTATTGCATTGCAGCGTGAATTAACTCAAAAGCGAGTAGACACCATGTTGCTTAAAGAAGAAGAGGCTTCTGAATCTAATAAAGAAGATTTAGATAAGAAGAGGTCGGAGTTGACAGAACAGCAAATCCAGCTATGTATATCTGTACTTAAAACAACTGATTGTTACGATCAATTGGAAGCATTGGAGAAAGCAACTCCTAAGCAATTGTTGGCGATGCGTAGTTTGAGGAAGGATATACGTTCTACCATTTCTAGTGCATTTGTTGATGTGATGATGAATTTGAAGGAGCGCTATCCGGCTTTAACTGGTGATGATATATTTTATTGTGTTCTTTCATTACTTTGTTGTTCAAAAACTGTCATGATGGAGCTGATGGATGCTACATCAGATGCTCTTAAGACACGCAAAAATCGTATAAAGAACAAAATGGATACTCAAATTTTTGATCGGGTGTTTGGCGTTGACATTCAGTGATGTATGTTGATTTTTCTTGGCTTATTTGGCTTTTAAATAGATGACTGTTACCATTGTTACCACATAAAAATCGTTTCTTTTGCTTCATCTATGTATTTTTGAGGCGAAATTTTAAACCCATTTATTATGAAAGCTAAATTCTTACCTCTTTTGTTGTTGACAGTTTTACTTCAAGTAAGTATGTTCTCTTTTGCTAATGAGATGACAACCGCGCGTATAATCAGGCTAAAAAATAAAACGGAGGTACAACATCGGTCTGTCCCTGTTACTCCTGCTGCTTGTATTGAAAACTCATTGTTGTCTATCGACCTTCTTTCTACTGTTCCTACTGTAACTGTTATCATAAAGAATGCAGAAACAGATGAAGTTGTTTATACATCTACTGATTTAAATGTAGATAAGGTTTATATTGATCTTACAGGTGAGGAGAAAGGTAAATATACTTTGGAGATACAACTTCCAAAGGAAGCCTTTACTGGAGATTTTGAATTAGAATAAGTCTTTGAAATATATATTATTTGCAACTAACATAATGATGATATACCTAAATCATTAACTGATGAAGCCCCGCTGTTGAAATATATGGCGCATTGCTGAAATGGCGATTAGATGACCGAAAGGGGAAAGATCGGTAAATTCTATCCGTGGGCTTAATAAACCTTGTGAAAGGCGCATAAAGGTATATTGAAACGTAGAATTAAAATCACTTTTTTAAATTGTATGCTGAATACTACTGGTAGGGTGTTCGAATGATTTTATGATTCGAATAATAAAGTTCATTCAGCAACAATTTGATACACCTGTTAGTAGATGAGATATCTGTGATAGATGTATTCTTTGTGAGAAAGGTTCTTGGACTTCTGGATAAGGAGTCCAAGATTTTTTTTATAGGGATAGATAAATGTAAAGATAAAAATGATCTCTGATTAAGTTGAATGTGAATAACGGAATTTTTTCGTAATTTTGCCTTCTCGATATAATAATGGATAGTGATGAAGATGAATCAGATAAATTCCGTATGTGTATATAGTGCTTCCAGTACCAAGATAGACGCTGTTTACTTCCAAGCAGCCGATACTCTCGGGCGTTTGCTTGCCGAACACCGTATTCGTTTGATAAATGGAGCCGGAAGTATTGGCCTGATGCGTTCTGTGGCAGATGCTGTATTGAAAAATGGTGGTGAGGTGACAGGTGTGATTCCTCGTTTTATGGTGGAGCAAAACTGGCATCATACGGGATTGACAGAACTGATTGAAGTAGAATCCATGCACGAACGCAAGCGGAAGATGGCAGATTTGAGCGATGGTATTATTGCTTTGCCCGGTGGATGCGGTACCCTTGAAGAACTGCTGGAGATTATTACCTGGAAACAATTGGGATTATATCTCAATCCGATTGTAATCCTCAATATAAATGGATTCTTCGATCCACTCCTCGAAATGCTTGAAAAAGCTATTGATGAGAACTTTATGCGCCGGCAGCATGGCGATATATGGAAAGTGGCGCAGACGCCGGAAGAAGCGGTTCAATTGCTTTATGAAACTCCTGTATGGGACATTTCCATTCGTAAATTTGCAGCGATATGATAGGCGACACACTAAGTTCCCGAAGTGCGGATACGCTGTCCCTTCTTCGGCAGAACCAGACTAGTCCGGCAAAGGCGGACACTGATAGTCTGCAGTTGGTTGATCTTCATGCTGTGCAAGAAGTTGATTCCGGCTTTGAGGGGACACCTATCTCCTACTCTCCCCGCACGGACGATGCCATTGCGTTGACCTTGCTGGCTTGCTTCTTTCTTTCCTCCATAGCCTTGGCGCGCGGAAAGAAATTTCTCTCCCAACAGGTGAAAGACTTTGTATTGCACCGTGAACGAACGAGTATTTTTGATAGTTCTACGGCAGCCGATGTGCGTTATCTCCTTGTGCTTGTGTTGCAGACTTGTGTCTTGTCAGGTATCACATTTCTCAATTATTTTCATGATACATGCCCTGCTTTGATGAACCGGGTATCCCCCCTCCTTTTGCTGGGTATCTACGTTGGATTCTGCCTTGCTTATTTCTTACTAAAATGGCTGATTTACATGTTTCTTGGGTGGACGTTTTTTGATAAAAATAAGACAAATATATGGCTGGAATCCTATTCTGCGCTCATATATTATGTCGGATTTGCCCTCTTTCCATTCGTTCTTTTTCTAGTTTATTTTGATTTAAGTCTCACAAATTTGGTCATAATTGGGGCTATTATTTTAATTTTCACTAAAATATTGATGTTTTATAAGTGGATAAAGCTTTTTTTTCATCAATTTAGCGGGCTTTTCCTATTAATTTTGTACTTTTGCGCTCTTGAAATAGTACCTTGTTTGCTACTCTATCAAGGTATGATTCAAATGAACAATATTTTGCTAATAAAATTTTAGGACGTTGAAAATTAAAAAAGTACTAGTGTCGCAGCCTAAGCCTGCGTCAGAGAAATCTCCCTATTACGACATAGCTGAAAAGTATGGCGTTAAAATAGATTTCCGACCATTTATTAAGGTTGAAAGTCTTTCGGCGAAAGAATTTCGGCAACAGAAAATTTCGATTCTCGACCACACTGCCGTAATATTCACTTCGCGCCATGCTATTGACCATTTTTTCACTTTGTGTACTGAATTGCGCGTGACAATTCCCGAAACGATGAAGTATTTCTGCGTGACGGAAGCTGTTGCATTGTATATTCAGAAATATGTGCAATACCGCAAGCGTAAGATCTTCTTCGGAGCTACCGGAAAGATTGAGGACCTGATACCTTCCATTGTGAAGCATAAAACGGAGAAATATCTCGTTCCGATGTCAGACGTACACAATGACGATGTGAAAAACTTGCTCGACAAGAATAACATTCAGCATACAGAAGCTGTGATGTACCGTACAGTGAGCAACGACTTTACACCGGACGAGGAGTTTGATTATGACATGTTAGTGTTCTTCAGCCCTGCCGGAGTGACTTCATTGAAGAAGAACTTCCCTGATTTTAATCAGAGAGAGATTAAGATCGGCACTTTCGGCTCTACTACCGCACAGGCTGTACGTGACGCAGGTCTCCGTCTGGACCTTGAAGCTCCTACGGTGCAGGCTCCGTCAATGACTGCCGCACTTGATATGTTTATCAGAGAAAACAATAAATAAACAGAGTGGGTATATATACTTTGTGTAAAGCCGAAAGGCTGAATAGTAAAATTTTGATCGGAAAGATGTTTGAAGGCGGCGTTTCGAAGTCGTTTTCCATCTTTCCGATACGCGTTGTATATATGCCTGTCGAGCAGGGAGAGGCTCCTGCTTCTATATTAATCAGTGTATCGAAACGTCGTTTTAAACGAGCGGTGAAACGTAACCGTGTGAAACGTCAGATACGCGAAGCCTACCGGAAGAACAAATCTCTCCTGGTGGACGAACTGCAACGCCGGGAGCAACGGTTAGCCGTTGCCTTTATCTATCTGTCGGACGAGCTTATTGCAACTTCCGAATTGGAAGAAAAGATGAAAATAGCGCTTGCGCGCATCTCTGAAAAACTATCCTCATGAAACCTCGTAACTCCCGGATATCTGCCCTGTGGGTATTCGTAACGGGAATTTTGAGGAAAGTATTCTCTTTCTTGTTGCTTGTTCCCATCTACTTTTACCGGGTTTGTATTTCGCCTCTTACTCCTCCCTCTTGTCGATTCACGCCAACTTGTTCGGCTTATGCCGTCGAAGCAATTAAGAAACACGGTCCTGTAAAGGGGCTTTACCTCGCTGTGCGGCGTATTCTGCGATGCCATCCCTGGGGTGGCTCCGGCTATGATCCCGTACCTTGAAGCAACTAAAATGAGAAATAGAAGATGAAAAAGAATGTGACTGACATTTTGGATATTCATACTCATAAACAGGAGATTGACTCCCAAGGAAAATCCATCATCAATTATCCGCTATTAACGGACTCTCCATTGTATATGCCTTTGGCAAAGAATGCGGAAGTGGCGGTGAGCAGAGGGCTCCTGCTTGAAGAGTATTTAGGTTTTCTGAATGAGGGCGAGGGTTTGGTGGATACTTTGTCTAACAATGTGTTCTCTACCAGGAAAGGATATTATTATTCTGCCGGTATTCATCCTTGGGAGTTGGCAGAACGTAATGCCGATCAGCAATTGGCTTTTCTTCAGAAGCAGTTGAAGCATAAGCAGTTTGTGGCTGTAGGAGAGGCCGGGCTGGATAAGCTGGCAGCGGCTCCAATGGAACTGCAGTTGACAATGTTTAAGAAGCAGGTTCAGTTGTCGGAGAAGCATGGCTTGCCGTTGATTATCCACTGTGTGAGAGCGACGGATGAACTGCTGGCCGTGAAAAAAGAATTTCGTCCCCAACAAGCTTGGGTATGGCATGGTTTCCGTGGAAAACCGGAGCAGGCGATGCAGTTGTTGAAAAAGGGTTTTTATCTCTCTTTTGGAGAGTATTATCCTGATGAAACGATGCAGACAGTACCCGACGAACGGTTGTTTCTGGAAACGGACAACAGTTCGCTTGATATTGAAGATATCCTGTGCCGGGCAGCCAAAGTGCGTGGGGTAGAAGTGGAAGCGTTGCGTGAGACGATCCGCCGAAATATCCAAAATGTCTTTTTTAGGGCGTAAGAGTTGTATCTTCCGAGAAAGAGTCGTACTTTTGTCGCACATGGAATTGAAATACAATAAAAACCAAATAATTAAAGAGTAATACGATGAATTTTGTAGAAGAATTGAGATGGCGTGGCATGTTGCAGGACATTATGCCGGGAACGGAAGAGTTGTTAAGCAAAGAGCAGGTGACTGCCTATTTGGGTATCGACCCGACTGCCGATTCGCTACACATTGGTCACCTTTGTGGAGTGATGATCCTTCGTCATTTACAACGCTGCGGCCATAAGCCGCTGGCACTCATCGGTGGCGCTACAGGTATGATTGGAGACCCTTCCGGAAAATCAGCAGAACGTAACCTGCTGAACGAGGAAACATTGCGTCACAATCAGGCATGTATTAAAAATCAGCTTGCCAAGTTCCTCGACTTCGAGTCGGATGTACCTAACCGTGCCGAACTGGTGAACAATTATGACTGGATGAAAGATTTCACTTTCCTCGATTTTGCTCGCGAAGTAGGTAAGCACATTACTGTGAACTATATGATGGCAAAAGACTCTGTAAAACGCCGTCTGAATGGTGAAGCGCGTGATGGATTGTCATTTACCGAGTTCACTTATCAGCTGCTTCAAGGATATGACTTCCTTCATTTGTATGAAACAAAGGGCTGTAAGCTTCAGATGGGTGGTTCTGACCAATGGGGAAACATTACTACCGGTGCCGAATTGATCCGCCGTACCAATGGGGGAGAGGTGTTCGCACTGACTTGCCCGCTGATTACAAAAGCTGACGGCGGTAAGTTTGGTAAAACAGAATCCGGAAATATCTGGCTGGACCCTCGCTATACTTCACCTTACAAGTTCTATCAATTCTGGCTGAATGTAAGCGACTCCGATGCCGAGCGTTATATCAAAATCTTCACTTCTATCGAAAAAGAAGAAATTGAAGCACTGATTGCCGAACATCAGGCTGCTCCGCACTTGCGTCTCCTTCAGAAACGTCTGGCTAAAGAAGTAACTGTGATGGTTCACTCGGAAGAAGATTATAACGCAGCGGTTGACGCATCCAATATTTTGTTTGGTAATGCTACTTCCGACGCTTTGCGCAAATTGGACGAGGATACATTGCTGGCTGTATTTGAAGGAGTACCCCAATTTGAGATTTCCCGTGATGCGTTGGCAGAAGGAGTGAAGGCAGTAGATTTGTTCGTCGATAATGCGGCTGTATTTGCTTCGAAAGGTGAGATGCGTAAGTTGGTTCAAGGCGGTGGCGTTTCATTGAACAAAGAGAAACTAACGGCCTTTGATCAGGTAATCACAACTGCTGACTTGCTCGATGAAAAATATCTGCTTGTTCAGCGCGGTAAAAAGAACTATTTTTTGCTGATTGCAAAGTAATAATGCACGATTCACTCGATAGAATGTAAAAAAGTGAACGAAATATTTGGAGGTTTGCTTGCAAACCTCTATCTTTGCACCGCTTTTTAACAGAAAGCACATAAGTTTGGACTATGGTGTAATGGTAGCACAACAGGTTTTGGTTCTGTTTGTCCAAGTTCGAATCTTGGTAGTCCAACGAAGAAAAGCCCCGAAAGAGACATCTTTCGGGGCTTTTTCTTTCGTGACTCTGAAGTCGTCGTTTTTGTATATCCTTATAAAATTGAAGTATATAGGGGATCAGCGTATATAAAATTCATTAATCTTATTTTATTCGTTATATTGACTATTTTAATGCTTATCGTGTTGGTCGTTGAATAGCTTGTATTTTATTATAGAAGGTTCAAACTGTATTAGGTAGAAATCTCTCCCAAATCGTATTATAGTTCGTTAAAAAAGTGTACATTGCACAGATTCTGGACATTTTTGGTGGATAATTGGAACAAAATTGCAAGGTAAACCCGTTTTCTTTTGCTATTTTTGCATCGTGTACGTAAACGAAGTGCACGTAGAAAGAGAACTTATTCAATAACTATAAATAAATAAGGTATGAAAACGAACTATGAAATTCGCTATGCTGCGCATCCTGAAGATGCAAAAAGTTATGATACTACAAGAATCCGCAGAGATTTCTTAATTGAAAAGATATTTGTCCCCAATGAAGTAAATATGGTATATTCCATGTACGACCGTATGGTGGTAGGTGGTGCGCTGCCGGTAGGAGAGGTGCTGACGCTTGAAGCAATCGATCCGCTGAAAGCTCCGTTCTTCCTCACCCGTCGCGAGATGGGTATTTACAATGTCGGCGGTCCCGGTATTGTGAAAGCGGGCGACGCAACCTTCGAACTGGATTATAAAGAAGCTCTTTATCTGGGTTCGGGCGACCGTGAAGTGACTTTCGAAAGCAAGGACGCTGCTCATCCTGCCAAATTCTACTTCAACTCACTGACTGCACATCGCAATTATCCCGACCGTAAGGTGACGAAAGCCGATGCCGTAGTAGCTGAAATGGGTTCTTTGGAAGGCTCCAACCACCGTAATATCAATAAGATGCTGGTGAATCAGGTGTTGCCCACCTGCCAGTTGCAGATGGGTATGACGGAACTGGCTCCGGGAAGTGTATGGAACACGATGCCGGCCCACGTACACAGCCGTCGTATGGAAGCCTACTTCTATTTCGAGATTCCCGAAGAGCATGCTATCTGCCACTTTATGGGTGAGGTAGGCGAAACACGCCACGTATGGATGAAAGGCGATCAGGCTGTTCTTTCGCCCGAATGGTCTATCCACTCGGCTGCTGCTACCCACAACTATACCTTTATCTGGGGAATGGGTGGTGAGAACCTCGACTATGGCGATCAGGACTTCTCGTTGATTACAGAATTGAAATAACAAATCCAATAGTTTTCCTAATTTAATAATAAAAAGAATTATGAATCAGTATTTGAATTTTTCTTTGGAAGGTAAAGTAGCGCTCGTTACAGGTGCTTCTTATGGTATCGGTTTTGCTATTGCTTCTGCATTCGCAGAACAAGGCGCTAAAGTTTGTTTTAACGACATCAATCAAGAGTTGGTAGACAAAGGAATGGCAGCTTATGCAGAAAAAGGTATCAAAGCTCACGGTTATGTATGCGACGTGACAGACGAACCGGCTGTTCAGGCTATGGTGGCTACGATTGCCAAAGAAGTAGGTACAATTGATATCCTTGTAAATAATGCAGGTATTATCCGTCGTGTTCCTATGCACGAGATGGATGCTGCTGATTTCCGTCGTGTAATCGACATCGACTTGAATGCTCCGTTCATCGTTGCTAAGGCTGTTCTTCCTGCTATGATGGAAAAACGTGCTGGTAAAATCATCAACATCTGCTCTATGATGTCCGAACTGGGTCGTGAAACTGTATCTGCTTACGCTGCCGCTAAGGGTGGTCTGAAGATGCTGACTCGCAATATCTGCTCTGAATATGGTGAATACAACATTCAGTGTAACGGTATCGGCCCGGGTTACATCGCTACTCCGCAAACTGCTCCTCTTCGTGAGAAACAAGCAGACGGAAGCCGTCACCCATTCGATTCATTCATCTGCGCCAAGACTCCTGCCGGTCGTTGGTTGGATCCAGAAGAACTGACAGGTCCTGCTGTATTCCTTGCTTCTGAAGCTTCTAACGCTGTCAACGGCCACGTTCTTTATGTAGATGGTGGTATCCTTGCTTATATCGGAAAACAGCCGAAATAATGTAAGATAGAAGAGATTCCGATAAGGTGATAGAATGGCAAAGAGCATCCTCTTTTCATCTGTCACCTTATTTTTTATCATTCCCTTTGCAGGAGCTATAGGACCGACTTATTGGACATATATGCCCAATGTGTTGAACATATATATCCAACACGTTGGATATATATAGCTGATGCGTTGGATCTATATATCCAACAGATGCGGATATAATAGCCTCTATTTGCAAAGTATATATTATTCATTCAATGTAGACTAATTATGAAAAAGATATTAATTCTGTTTGCTGTAGTCTTGATAGGGTTTGCTTCTTGTGCCGACAGTAAACAGTCAATGACAATCACAGTGACCAATCCGCTGGCTCTTGAACGGGTGGGGGAGATGGTTGAAGTGCCGATGAGCGATGTTGTTGCCAAGTTGAAACTGGCAGATACAGCGCAGATTGTAGTACTTGATGTTGACGGTCAGCAAGTGCCTTATCAGGTGACGTATGACGAAAAGGTTGTTTTCCCCGCTACGGTAGAAGCGAACGGAACGGCTGTTTACACTATTCAACCGGGTACGCCGGCACCTTTCGATGTCGTTGCTTGCGGTAAATATTATCCCGAACGTCTGGACGACGTTGCCTGGGAGAATGATCTTGGCGGATTCCGTGCGTATGGCCCTGCTTTGCAAGCCCGCGGAGAGCGTGGTTTTGGCTACGACCTTTTCACGAAGTACAACACAACGGAACCGATTCTGGAATCTCTGTATGCGGAAGAACTGAATCCTGAAAAGCGTGCCAAGATAGCTGAATTGAAAAAAACAGACCCTAAAGCTGCCTCCGAACTACAAAAAGCTATCTCTTACCATATCGATCATGGATATGGCATGGATTGCTATGCCGTAGGACCTACGTTGGGTGCCGGTGTTGCTGCTCTGATGGCGGGTGACACTATTATCTATCCTTACTGCTATCGTACACAGGAAATCCTTGATAATGGCCCGCTGCGTTTCACGGTGAAGCTGGAATTTAATCCGCTGGTAGTTCGTGGAGACTCTAATGTAGTGGAGACACGTGTAATCTCACTGGATGCAGGTTCTTATCTCAACAAAACGATTGTTTCATATACCAATCTGAAAGAAGCAATGCCGGTGACTACCGGACTGGTTCTGCGTGAACCGGACGGTGCGACTGTGGCAGATGCTGCCAATGGCTATATCACTTACGTGGATCCTACAACAGATCGTAGCGGTGCAAACGGCAAGATATTTGTCGGTGCTGCATTTCCTGCACAGGTAAAAGAAGCGAAAGTGGTTCTTTTTTCTGAAAAGGAAAAGAAAGAACGTGGCGGGGCCGACGGTCATGTTTTAGCTATCAGCGAATATGAGCCGGGTTCTGAATATACTTATTATTGGGGTTCTGCCTGGGATAAGGCTGCTATCAAGACTCCGGATGCCTGGAATAAATATATGGCTGAATATGCGCAGAAGTTGCGCACACCGCTGACAGTGGCATATTGATGTGTTGAATTGCTTTTCCAATAGATTAAGCAAAGGTTTCTTTTCACCAAAGAAACCTTTGCTTAATTTTATCTTCCTGAAAAAGAAAGAAAGTTTTTATGTTATAACGCCTTTGAATTATCTCGTAAAAGCGTGTTGTTCGTAATATTCGTATGTTGTTCCGTCTTCTTTCTCTTTTTCACGAAGTTCATAGACTAATTCATTTTCTGTCATTGTGGTCACTGTCCACACTTCTGTGTAATTATTCTCTTCAGTGTCGATGAGAGTCAGCTTATTACCGGAGTAGCTCCATGTACCATGATAATAATTAGTACTTCCGGAGGAGTTATAGACATCTTTTTCTACATACGTACCGTCTTCCTTGAACTCTATGGAATAACGGTTGGTTCCATTTACAAAATCTTCTTTAGAGTCACTTACCTTTTCACCATCTTCCCATTCTTGTGAAAGATAATACACTCCATTCCATGTTCCTAACAATAAATCACGTGAACCGACAGCGTCGTCATCGTCGTCGCCACAGGAATAAATGCTGAACGACAGTAATACTGCAACTATGCAAACAGTTGCTTTCCAGATTGTTTTCATAATAAATTGTTTTAATTGTTTGATTTTGAGATGATTCGTTTTTTAGACTCTATTTGATAATAGTTTCCACATGTCCGTTCTTGAAGAACAGGTAGAACGAGCTGGAATACATCCATTGCACTTCTCCATTTGATTCTTGAATAGTCTGCGGTTTGCCGAAAGCCAGTAGACATTCATCTTCCGTCATGCCTTTCACCGGCTTGTTGATGTTGATTTCATTCCAGTGAGTAATCGGTGAAAGCTGGTTCGTTATGATGAAGTCGAACATTTTGTTCAATACTTGCGATTCAACCTGTACGAAATCATCCATGATTTCTTTGTGAGATGCTTTCTTGTCCGGTTGTAGCTTCTCCATAGGAGTGATTTTTTTCATTATCACTGCTGATGACTCTATCCGTATATTGGAAAGATAATAAACCAGTTTGCCGTCCTTTACTTGAAACAGGGCTTTGCAATAGTAAGTATTCTTTTGGCTTGAGTCTGCCTGCGAGGCAAGTATCAGATCGCAACTGAAGTTTTTAGCCGGTACGTTGACCTCCGCTATTCCTTCCCGTAACTGTGGACAGACATTCTTGACGGTCCATAGCAGTGCATTAGCGTAGATGTTTTCGTCTTGCATATCGCTGAAAGGGGTAAATCCGCTGACCACATATTTATTGCCGTCTGCACTGACAGGATAGCTCTTTTTCTGTTCGGTGAAAGTCTGTGCTGTTAGTGGGATAATTCCTACCAGTAGATACAAGATTACCAGAAATTGTCGTTTGGTCATCATATTCCGTTCTTTTTAAGAAAACAGCATCCACGGCCCTTTTTGTGAAAAGAAAAGATCGTGGACGCTGAATAAATAATATGGTTTATTGAGGTTTGGTTGTCCTTAGAAGGCAATACCCAGACGAATCATAAAGTTACTAGTCTTGAATCCGTCGGCATCGCTGAATGCATCTATAAATCCGCGTTGATAGGTGAGATCCAGATTGAAACGGTCATACCAGACTCCTACGCCGATATTCATACCGGCATCAAAATGATTGTAGTCAACCTCCATATAATCTGCATAATCACCCCAACTGATGCTTTCTCCATCTTCTTTCATTTTGCTTGTGTAATCGTAACTAGCGAAGACTCCTACATGCGGGTCGATACGGACGTTGTCCGCCACAGCAAATTTCCATCCGAATGTGAACGGAGAATATTGTATGTTGTGAGCCATACATTTCGTGTCGTCCACTTTGAAACCACGGGAACCAAGTCCAAACTCCATCCCCCAGTATCCTCCTGTACTGCCTAAAGGCTTCTGATAGCCAAATGTAGCATTATATCCGATGTTTGAATCAGCTCCTTCGGCTCCGTCACCGGAGAAGTTCATGATATTCAGGCCTGCACGTAAGAACCATTGTGTGCTGCTGGCTTGCTTTTCAGTTTTGACGATTGCACTTCTGGATGATACGATTTGTGCTTGAGCTCCTACGCACAGTAAAAGTGCGGCAACCATTGATAGTACTTTTTTCATTGTTATTAATATTTTAGTGATTAATTCTTATTCTTAACGACGGGCGCTATCTGGCTTTTTCCATCTGTGGGTGATAACTTTTGCAGACGTATCCATTCATAATCCTCTTTTGTGGCCGGATGCCAGTTGACGAAGATGCCGGGATAACCTACTACTGTAACCGTGTATCCCCCTGTTTTCTCATTATCTTCCACTTTGAAAGTGGCTCCCATGATGACATCGCAGTTGTATTTGATGGTGGACAGATACGTCCCCCATGCACGGATGTTGTCAAGTTCTCCTTTCATGGCGATTTCCACTTCCTCTTTGCTTAGTGTCCATTCATCCTTGATCCGTCCCTTATCTTCCAGTATTTTCACCTCGACAACTGTAGGTTTGACACAAACTTCAGTAACTGCATCGCCTGCACGTGCCTGTGCGTCACGAAACTTGAAGACCGTCTTTTGCGCATGGGCTCCGACGGCACAACCGACAACCAGAGCAATAATCAGAAATAGTTTTTTCGTTTTCATGTCCTTTTGTGATTATATGTTAATATGCCTGCAAAGGTATGCGAAAGGAGTATACTACCGGGTGAAAACATAGTTCCAAGAACGATACGAAATTGTATCCTATTTGGATACACTGGGGAAGCTTCCGGTGTTGATGCTGTCGGACAGATCACGGAAGAAATCGTGGCCGAGGATGTAGGAGATGCGCCAGAGCAGGTGGATGTCGATATTCTCTTTCCGGAATATCTTGTAAACATTGGGGCGTGTGCAGCATAGTTGGGTAGCGAACCAGGTGACGGTGCGTCCCTGTTCGTGAAGCGTGCGTTCAATAAGTTGTCCCGCATGAATCATGTGCCTATTCTGCTTATGTGTGTCCCCCGGATTCCCGTTGGGCGGACAATTCAATCTATTGTTGACAGGAATATATAGAAAAGGCTCTAAGTTTGCAGTTAATAGATAAGAGGTCGGAAATTTATTTTAAAAAAGTCAAGCGAGACGAATAATTACCTCCGCATCTTATCAGGAAAATATCAGTCTTATTATCTTTGTTGTATTAAGATAAAGACTGATAGGCGGGAAGAGGACACCATAAAAGAGAAAGCACTTGAGGCTAGCCCACGTAACGGCCTCTCTCCGCCAAGCTGCAAAGCTCCGATAGAATATCAAGGTTGCGAGCCTATTTAGAGTTTAGAGTTCAAACAGCTTTTACCAGTCTTAGAAAAGTACAGCAAAAATATGAAAAAATTATTTATTGGAATTGATTTTTCAAAGGAGAAACTTGACGCGACGATAATTCTCGCATGTGGAATGAACGAAATAGGCTCCCGTGAGTATGGGTGTTTCCCAAATAACACTACGGGCTACCGCAAGTTATGTAATTGGGTTAAAACAAACGCTTGGAATACAATTGCTGAGGAATGGCTATTCTGTGGAGAAGACACAGGTTCATGTAGTATAGGAC